>Ga0210023_1000042_pt1 | contig 93432 bp, 96 predicted proteins | sample CryGeymeta201524_FD_183987 | JGI IMG/M metagenome (GOLD analysis project Ga0210023, IMG submission 183987) | Groundwater microbial communities from Crystal Geyser aquifers in Utah, USA - Crystal Geyser metaG 2015-24 (SPAdes) (version 2) | ecosystem: Environmental > Aquatic > Deep subsurface >... | reverse complement strand
GAATTAATGTCTAATTCTTGTGTTAAATCTAATTTCAATCTAGTTTCTATCGTATTAATCATATGATTTAGACTAACAATTAATGAAAATTTGTCAAATTTTTCAACAAGATTTCAGAGGGGCTTGTGTAAATCAAGGCTTTTATATTATTAAAGTATTTTATACTAAAATTTACTTGGGTGTCTATTATTAAAACCAAGTTGATTTTTTACTTCATTAACTTGTGCAGAAACTTCTTGTGTAGCTTGTTCTTCCTGAACTTTGCGATGACTATTAATCATTTCAAAAAGAATAGAGCAATCAAATGTTTTAATTTCAGCTAACATAGCAAAACGAGAAATATTACGAGTTGATGCACCTAGAATTCCATCTTTATTTGGGAAAGCTAAAACAAGATTAACACCTTTAGCAATCATTAGGTCTTTTCCCTCTTGAAAGAATTTATCATTTTTAACAGCATATTCAGGAATATCTAATTGTTCATAAAGTGAAGAATTTTTCTTTTCTAGAAAGCCATCAAAAGTAAAATTAGATACAGAAATTCTACCTTCTGATGGAAGTGAATCATTTTTATTGTTAACCCATTTTTGAGCAAATTCACAAGCACCAGAAAAACGACTAGTAAATAATTTGCGAATATTTCCATGTGTTTGATGAAAGAAAGTTTCAAGTGTTTGATTTACAAAGTATTCATCCTCGAAATGTTGACTTCCACAAATTAAAATATTAACACCTTTGATTTTATTTTTCATTTTAGTTCCTCTTATTTATTCCCTATATATCTATTTTATACCTATTTTTTGTTAATTGCAAATAATTTTAATAATTTATTCTTCATCTTGAGATTTATTTAAATTAAAAAATTCTCCAATTTTTTTAAGTGACATATTTGTTTCAAGTTGTTCTTTATTTGTTGTTTCTTTTTTTTCTATTTGCACACTTGGTGGTTCATCAGGAATTTTTTGAGTGAAGTTAGTAGAATTTTGTTTTTTAGAGATAGTATCTTTAATGTACTTTCTTGAATCTTTCCCAATTTTTACAGTGCACTTACTTAGAAATCTTGCGAGAGCTTTACAGGCAGATTCAAAGCTATTAAATTTTTGTTCTAACAGATAGGCATCTGGATGATGTGATGAAACTTTAATAATGACGACTCCATCATCTTCAACTTTGTTTGGAATTGCAATTTCAACTTCACATGGATGGTCGAAAAAAATAGATATTCCTGGACTCCATGTTTTACTACTATCTACTAAATAAAAATTAAATTTTTGTGGTTCTAAACCATCAAATCCTGAAGTGTTTTTTGTATACTGATCACGATTATTAACAACAATTTCTAAATCAACAAATTTTTGAAGAAATTCTTCCATGATAGCCAATTTTTTTCTTTTTTGAGAAGCAATAGCTCTATCTTCTTGGCTATGAATAATTTTCTTTTTTTCTTTATCTGCATATTCTTTAATATATGATTGTAAAAATATTTCATCTAAATTCATGTGACACCTAATTTGTTTAATTTATTAAAAAATAACTTAAATATTATATAAAGTCAATTTATTGAGAAGTTGGTAATTTTTTTCTTTTTTTAAGTATTAGTGTGTCATTTTTAGATTTAAAAGAAATTTCAGGTAAAATATTTTGTGTTGTCTCTAGTTCTGATTTGTCTACTTGGTATGAATCTTTAATTAGTCTGGTATTATTTTTTGCACTGTTATTTAATCGGTTAGAAAAAATCTTTTGTTCTTCATTTTTTGGTTCATATTGCAATAAGAATTCTTTCCAAAAATTAATAGTTGATATATGTATTAAGTATGGTCTATTGTTATTATAAAATAAAGATTCAATAAATAATGAAACTTCTTCTTTGTTTAGATTCTCTTGCATCCATTGTTGTGTTATTTCCATATTTTCTTGCCTATAACAATTATGTGAAAATAGTTTAATAAAGTCTAATTTATCAATAGAATTCATTTCTGGTAGATATGTAAATGCAGTTTTTAAAATATTAGGATTTTTATTAACATATATAAGTTCAATACATTTTTTAAAATCTAATTTAAATTCATTATTAAATTTATTTGATAAAAAATTAAATAGATTTTCATTATCATAAATACACGAAAAAATTAAAAGATTTTTTCCATGTAAATTAATTTGTTCTATATGATTTTCAGTTTTAGTTGCATTCGCTAACAATTGAATTATTTTTTCTGTGTAAATATTCTTGTTTTTTAATTCAGAGAATAAATTATAGTTTTCATTTTTAGTCATAGTTTCCTTTTTAATAAAATCCTTGTGTATATTTAGATTTTTTACATTGATTCCATTTCTTATTATAAATGTTTTTTTTAATATTTAAAATAGGATAATTATCTAACCAATAATGAGCACTATTTATATGCCCATGTTTTTTAGCTGAATGAGCTAAAGTGTTTTCATCTTCATCTAAAAGATTAATAATAGATATATTGTTTCTTGATGCCCATATGTTCATATAGTGTGAAATTAATTCATTTTCACAACAATGTAACGATGTTTCTCCAAATTTATTTTTATCTAGTGGAGAAATTCCAGATTTAATTAATTCAACAACCAAAAAGGGATCTCGTCCAGAATTACTAGCATAATGTAATAAGTTATTTTCAGCATTTGTTTTAGTTACTTCGGCTCCTATATTAATAAGTGCATAATATTGTTCAATAAGCCCATAGTGAGAACAATAGTGCAAAAGAGATTCACCATGCTCATTTTTATTATTAATAAGAGAATGATAATTAAATAATTTTTTTATAAAATCATCATGATGCTCATTGAGCAATGAATGAAATAATATATAACTTTTAGTTGGCATGAAAAATAAAATAATTAAAAATGTGTTGACGCAATATTATTAAGTATATAGAATATGCAGTTATTTACAAAAGGGAACTCTTATGGCCACAAAAAAACAAACAACACCAACGGTATTTAATATTAACGATGTAGAATCTAAATCCAAATTGACTACAATCCTACTATTAGCACAAGATAATGGAGGTTTTGTTACTTTTGAAAATATTTGTGATGAGTTTCAAATAAAGCCTGATGATGATAATTTTCATATAATTATAACAGCTTGTCAAGGGTTGAGCATTAAAGTTCATGAAGAAGAACCTACTGGATTAATAAAAGATGAAATAGTTGGTGGTGCAGAACAAGAAGAAGTAGGTGTTGTATTGGTAGAGGTTTCTGAATTAATTATTGACCCAACAAAACAATACTTGAAAGAAATGGGTAGTATTAATTTGTTAACTAGACCGGAAGAACAAAAAACTGCACAAAAAATAGAAGAAGGTCATCAAATGATGATGAGAGCTATTGGTTCTTGTCCAAGGTCAATTGAGAAAATTTTAGAAATTGCAAAAAAAGTAAAAGACCAAGAAATGAAAATTGAAGATTTGGTAGATGGTTTTGCAGATATGGATGTTATAAATGAAGTTCAAGCAGAAGTTGTTGAAGTTAAAGTTGAAAAAAATAAATCTAAACCAAATAAAAAATCAAAGATTGATGAAAGTGAAGATGAAGATGAAGAAGAAAGTTCTAGTTTAGATTCTTCTGGTGTAATTGAAGATCGTGATAGTGATAGTGATGATGATAGTGACACATTACTATCTGAAATTAATAAAGCAGGTAATGTTGAAGTTGAAGATGATGGAAAGATTACTGCATTAATAAAACATCAAGAAAATATGGAAAAAATTAGGAATGAGGTTGTTGCTCATTTAGATTTAATTGAAACACTATATAAAGAATTACAAGTGTTAATGAAGAAGAAAGGTGTTAATAATCCAAATTATCAACCTAAAATTATAGCAATAGCTATGTTATTAACTCAAATAAGATTTACTCCTTCGACAATTAGTAAGTTATGTAAAGATTTTGAATGTGTAAAAGAAAGTATAACTGCAGCTAGTAAAAAAATTGAAGAGTTATGTGTTAATGAAGCAGGAATGTCAAAATCAAGGTTTGTTCAAATTTTCCCAAAAAATGAAACTAATTTTGATTGGATTCAATCAGAAATTGATGGTGGTTATGATTTCTCAAAGAATTTAGCAAATTATAAAAATCTCATATTGTTTCAACAAAAAAAGTTAAAAGATATTGAAGACTCATTAAAGGGCATTAGTTTTACTCAATTTATGACACTACATAGACAAGTTTCTACTGGTGAAAGAAAAATGAATAAAAGCAAGGATGAAATGACTAAGGCTAATTTAAGATTGGTTGTATCTATTGCTAAAAAATATTTAAATCGTGGTATGCAATTACTAGATTTGGTTCAAGAGGGAAATATTGGTTTAATGCGTGCTGTAGATAAGTTTGATTATCGTAGAGGCTATAAGTTTTCAACATATGCTACTTGGTGGATTAGACAAGCTATAACTAGATGTTTAGCAGACCAGTCTAGAACAATTAGATTACCTGTTCACTTAATTGAATTTTTAAATAAAATTAAAAAAATAACAAATGAAGAGTTGCAAAAAAATGGAAAAGAACCAGATGTTGTATTTTTATCTGAAAAATTAAATTTACCAGTTGATAGAGTGGCTTGGTTAATGAGAGTTTCAAAAGACCCATATTCTATTGAGAATCAAGTTAGTGAAGATGGAGAAAGTACCTTTGCTGATTTTATTGAAGATACAAATACATTAACTCCAGAACAATCAATGGAAAGAGATCAGTTAAAGTCTACATTAGAGGAAGCACTTGAAACATTGACTCCAAGAGAAGCTAAAGTTTTAAGAATGCGTTTTGGTATAGGGATAGGAACAGACCATACTCTAGAAGAAATTGGGAATCAATTTGAAGTAACTCGTGAAAGAATTAGACAAATTGAAGCAAAAGCCTTACAAAAGTTAAGAGCTAATATGAAAACAGCAAAACTTAAAGATTTTTTTGAAGGAAAAAATTACGCAAAATTATTTGAATAATAAAAGTAGCTATTGACTGATAATTTTTTTATTTTATGATGTTAAATAATAAATTGTTTGAAAACATGTAAATAAAATATAAGAAAAGAAAAAATATGGAATATACTGCACTAGGAAAATTATTAATTCAAGCTAAATTGTTAGTTAGTGAGGATGAGGCTACACAAATTGCTCAAAATGCTAAAGAGAATAAAATTAGTTTTTTAGGTGCAGTAATTAAAGTAAAAAAAGTAGAACCAACTCAAATTGCTACTTTTTTATCTCAAAAATTTCAGTTGCCATATTTAGACTTAGATTATTTTGATTTAGCATTTGTTCCAAATGAAATAGATGTTAAGCTTATTGATAAAAATAAGGTTTTGCCAATAAAAAAACAAGGTAATGTATTGTTTGTTGCAGTCGCAGATCCAACAGATACTCATTTGTTTAATGATTTGAAATTTCAAACGGGAGCAACAACGATTAATTTAATAGTTGTTGAATATGATAAGTTAATAAAGTTAATAGATAAGTTTCTTCAATTAAAAGGGGCAAATTTTGCAAAAGATTTAGAATCTGATGGTTTTGAGTTAGAAATTGAAACAACAGATGAGGATGAAAAATCAAAAGATACTGATGTTGAAGATGCACCTGTTGTTAAGTTTATTCAATCAATTTTATTAGAAGCGATAAAATTAAAGGTATCAGATATTCACTTTGAACCATATGAAAAAATATATAGGGTTCGTTTTCGTTTAGATGGGGCACTTTATGAAAGTAAAAAAGCACCAGTATCAATTAAGGAAAAAATAGCATCTCGTATTAAAGTTATTTCAAGTTTAGATATTTCTGAAAAAAGAGTTCCACAAGATGGTCGTTTTAAATTAAAAATTTCTGCTGATAGAGCAATTGACTTTCGGGTATCAACACTACCAACTTTATGGGGTGAGAAAATTGTAATGCGTATTTTAGATTCTTCTCCAGCTATGTTAGATTTAGATAAGTTAGGATATTCTGTAGAACAAAAAGCAATGCTAGTAGAATCTGTTGGTAGACCATATGGAATGGTTTTAGTAACTGGACCAACTGGTTCAGGAAAAACAGTTTCTCTATATTCATGTTTGCAATTATTAAATAAGGAAGATGTTAATATTTGTACCGCAGAAGATCCTGCTGAAATTAATATGCCAGGTGTAAATCAAGTAAATATGAATGAAAAAGCAGGATTAACTTTCTCAGCAACATTAAAATCATTTTTACGTCAAGATCCAGATACTATTTTAGTTGGTGAAATACGTGACTTGGAAACTGCTGATATTGCTATTAAAGCTGCACAAACAGGTCACATGGTTTTATCTACTCTTCACACAAATGATGCCCCTAAAACAATAACTCGTTTATTAAATATGGGAGTGAAACCATTTAATATTGCATCTTCAGTAATTATGATTACAGCACAGCGTCTAGGAAGAAAATTATGTCCATTATGTAAGGTTCCAGATGATATACCCGCAGAAGTGTTATTATCTTCAGGACTTCCTTTAGAAGAGTTAGATGGGTATGGTTCTAAGTGGAAAATGTATAAGCCTGTTGGTTGTTCAGAATGTGGAGATAAAGGATATAAGGGGCGAGTTGGTATTTACCAGGTTATGCCTATAACAGAAGAAATAAGAAAAATTATTCTTCGTGAAGGAACAGACATTGAAATTGCTGTAGAAGCAAAATTAAATGGAGTATTAAGTTTACGCGAATCTGGATTATTAAAAGCGAAAGAGGGAATAACATCAGTTGCAGAAGTTATTGCCACAACAAATCTTGATTAAGGAAAATGAAAATGAAAAATTTAAAGAAAAAAAGTGGTTTTGGTCTAATAGGTGTAGTAATGGCAATTGCTATTATAGGTTTTGTTGGTATTTTTGGTTTTCAAATAGGACTTGGTTATTTGAATAAACAAGTAATTCAGAAAGCAGTTAAAAATGTATTAATCGATAATAGGCAAAACAAAGAGATTGGTGTAAAATCAATTCGTGATGAAATATTAACTAAAATATCACTCGACAGTATTGATTTAAGTACTAAAGATGTATTTGTAAGTAAAGATAGTTATGGATTTAACGTCCAAATTAATTATATAAAGCGTATCCAAATAAATCCAGAAATAAGTATAGTTATGGATTTTAATATTGATGAAGTAACTCCATAGTATTAGAATTTGGTGTCTCCCCACGGAATTGAACCGTGACCCAAAGATTTTCAGTCTTTTGTGCTCTACCAATTTACACCAAGGAGACATTAATGCTGGTGGTCAAGAGTGGAATTGAACCACCGACACATGGATTTTCAGTCCATTGCTCTACCAACTGAGCTACTTGACCATAATTTTCTTTGCGGGGATATTAGGGTTCAAACCTAAGATAACTGATTCAAAGTCAGTGGTGTTACCATTACACTATATCCCTGCAAAAAAAACTATCAAAAACTAACAATTCAACATTTGGCAGGGGTATCAGGATTTGAACCTAAACTAACAGAGTCAAAGTCTGTGGTGCTACCGTTACACTATACCCCTACAAAAAATTGGTGGAAAGGAGTGGAATCGAACCACCGACACATGGATTTTCAGTCCATTGCTCTACCAACTGAGCTACCAATCCAAATAAACTTATTACAATCTCCTATAAAATTTTTAACCAATAAAAAAGGCACCTTGCGGTGCCTTTTTTTGTTTAGACTAAGTTTGTAGTCTTATGATTTCTTAAACAAAAAGGCACCAGCAGCTTGAGTCATAAACTGACCAAACTGTTGAAAGCTAAATTGTTGTTGCATAAGAGAGTACATTTTTTTCCTAAATAATTAAATGTATTATTACATAGAGTTAAATATTTGTCAACTATTATTTTAAATTTATTTAAAAAAAGATAATTCTATTTTAAATATAAAAAAGCAATGCTAAAACAGCATTGCTTTTTATTATGATTGTAAGTTTTTATTTTTTATCTTTTAAAGATTTAAGACTATTACCTTCATAATTCCAATTAGCTAATCCCATTGCCATACCTGTTGTTCCAGATTTCTTAAATGCTTTTTTAGTAGCATCTACAATGCCAAGTTCTTCACCTTCATAAATGACCGTGCTTTCATCTACAATATGAGCAGTAATGTCTTCATTTTTAATAAAATGAATAAGGGAATTTGGGGGAATGTTTAATGATGCAATTAGTTCTACATCGGCAGATGGTGAATTTGTTGTAGGTTCAGCAACAAGTTCAGTTTGTTTTACAGTAATAGGTTCTGGAGTTACAGCTAGAGGTTCAACAAAAGTTGGAGTTTCAACTATAGGCTTTGCTACTGGTGTATCAACAGTAGTTGTAGTAATCATTGGTGAACCACCACCACTAATTTGAACAATATTAAAGAGAAAATGCAATTGAGATAAATCGTCTTTATCAAGACACAAGAAATCTTTCTTGTTTAGTTTTTTGTGATTAAAAAACTTATTTAGTTCTACAGCAAGAACATCGGAGTTTGAGTTTTCAACTGAAGTTACACAAACGAAAGGAACGGGGACTGATGGATTATCTAAGGTGCTTGGTAAATCATCTGTAGAAATAATTTTCAAATAGTCTTGAAATAATTCATTTTTAATAACGGCTAGAGTTTTCATGGTTTAATCCTTTTAAAAGAAGTTACATTTTATTATTAATTAATATAAATGTCAAGTTATTTGTTGTTTTTTAGCTTGACATTAACTGAGTTATGAATGATAATGCAACTATGAAACTAAATATTATATTTCCTCGTGATGATAATAATAATACTGCAAATGGTGCTGGTAGGTTATTTTATTCTTAAAAGTTAAATATAAAAAATCCAAAGGCACCAAAAGGTGCCTTTTTTTGTTTCTAAAAATATTAATTTAAAGGAGAGTTTAAATGAGAACATTAGTTAAAGATTTAAAAGAGAAGGTTGGTCAGGAAGTTACACTATATCTAACATTAGATGTGTTGCGTGACCAGAAGCATTTACAATTTATTTTAGCCCATGATAAATCTGGTCTAATCCAATTGGTAGTGTCTAAAAAGACAGTTGAAAAACATGAAGAAATTGGACAATTATTACAGGGTTCAACTTTTATTGTTCATGGTACGGTTATTGAAATGGCTCAAAGTAAAACTATGGGTCTTGAATTAGGTGTAAAAAGTATTGAAATTATGTCTAAAGCTGAAGCTTTTCCTATAACAGAAGAATCTTCAATTGACTTAAGATTTGATTATCGTGCAGTTGATTTGAAATTTCCGAGACAACAACTCATGTTAAAATTCCGTAGTGCTTTTGAACAAGGTTGTCGTGAATATCTTTTATCAAGAGAGTTCACAGAAATTCATACAGCCAAATTAATGTCTAGAGCTTCAGAAAGTGGTAGTCAGGTATTTAAAGTTGATTATTTTGACAAAAAAGCATTTTTGAGTCAAAGCCCACAAGAGGGAAAGGAGTTGCATGTGTCTAGTGGATTAGAAGGTGTTTTCGAAATTGGAAGCATTTTCAGGGCTGAGGATTCTAGGTCTTCTCGTCACTTAACAGAATTTATTGGTATTGATGTGGAATTTGCTTGGTGTTTTGAAGTAGAAGAAATAATGAAACTTGAAGAAGATATGTTGTCTTTTGCTTTTGCAAAATTAGAACCATTTAAAGAACAAGTTAAAGCACTTTATGGAATTGAATTAACTACCATGCCAACTGTTAAATATATAACACTTACTGAAGCTAAAAGTATTTTGAAAGAAAAAGCAGGAATGAGTCTAGGAAAAGACCAGGATTTACCAGATGAAGGAGAAAGACTTCTTTATGAAATTCTTGGATTTGATTTCATTTTTGTATCAGAATATCCTATTGCCAAAAGACCATTTTACCACATGTGGGAAAAGGGGAAAGGAACTACAAAATCTTTTGACTTAATATTTAAAGGAATAGAAATTACTTCTGGAGCAATAAGAGAACATCGTCATGATATATTTGCACAACAGGTTGTTGAAAAGGGTGTTAGTCTTGAATCTATAGAAAACTACTTAAAAGTTTTTAAATATGGTTGTCCTCCACATGGTGGGTTTGGTATTGGGGTAGAAAGAATTATCGCTAAATTGCTAGGGTTAAGTAGTGTTAAAGAAGCATCAGCAATGCCTCGTGACCCTGATCGTTTGACTCCATAATTAATTTATTACTTTTGGGGGTATCTTAAGTTTTTTAATAATGCTACTAATTTTGATGAAAAAATTAGTAGCATTATATTTTATGGGTTTGTTTACAAGAAAGAGTAACAGCAAAATACATTAATAAAAAAGCATTTTTTGACTTTTTATATAATAAAATATAATAAATTTAATATTAAAAAATAAAAAAATGAAAAATTCTACAATTAATTATTATGATTTAAATGCTCAAAAGTATAGTGATTCAACTATAGTGGCAGAAGTTAGTGAACAATTACAAGGATTTTGTTCAAAATTAAAGCCTAATGCAAAAATATTAGATGTTGGTTGTGGTTCTGGTAGAGATAGTCTTTATTTTATTAATAATGGATTTAATGTTGTTGCTATAGATGCATCAGAAAATTTAGCAAAATTAGCTAGTGAAATCATAAAACAAAATGTTTTTGTAAGTTCAATAGAAGGTTTAAAAATAGAAAATGAATTTGATGGGGTATGGTGTATGGCTTCATTACTGCATTTAAAAAAAGAAGTTTTACCTTTAGCAATTAAAAACTGTATTAAATCATTAAATGAAAATGAACGTGGTTTATTTTTTGCTTCTTTTAAAATTGGAAATGGGGAAAGCTACGATGAAAATGGTCGGGTTTTTAGTTATTATCAACCAGATGAATTAACTGATATTTTAGATAAGACTGGTTATTTTTCATCTATAGATTTAAATATAAGTGAAGACAAGATGGGGAGAGGTAACAATTGGGTTAGTTTTGTTGCCCAAAAGAAACCCAATTTAACTTTTGAAAAAAAAATAAAAAATACGTTTTAAATTAAAATTTAAGAGTATAATACCATATGGTTTTAGGAGAACATTATGGGTTGAGTATGCAGAATTAAATCAGATAAAGAAATTAAAAAGCTTAAAACAATATACCTATTATTATAGTTTTAAATTATGCTTTAATTTAGTATCAAATAATAGTTCTTTAAAGTTAGCTAAAAGTCCTTCATGATAAAAGAGCATATCATATTCATTAAGTGGTAAATTAAATTGTTTTTTAAATACTTGAGCAAACATAAATGACTGTGTATTTTTGAATTCTAATTTTTCTTCTCCATTTTCTTTGGTTGTGCTCTTTAAAAAATAATTAAAATCATCACTTACTCTATCAAAATGAAATTTTTCTACACGAAAGAATTTAAATTTATCATCAACATCACTCAGCATTTCCTTAACTTCAGAAATATTTGTTTTGTTTTTAACAATTATTTCATCACTGCTTGCAGAAGAAATTTCACACCCATTTTCTAAAAGTTTAATACATAAGTTTTGTATCACATATTTTTGAATTCTTTGTTGTCTTGATGGATTTAGATTTCCAAAAATAACCTGTCTAATCATTTTTGATTGGATGTAATATTCATCTTCTGTAAATTTTTTAATTAAATCACTGTATGTTTGACATCCAATCTCATCTTGTAGACCAAATAAACGAAAAGAGTTAAAATTAGCTTTTTCTAAATCAATTGAAATCATTTCTTGACCAATATTGGGAACAATATAAACGTTTTGTTGGCTAACATTTTTTAATAATGGGAAATCATTAAGGTCAACAGTATTAAAGTTTTTATATGCTTGTGAGTTTGAAATTAATTCTTTAACACTATCAGATAGTTTAAATGATTTATTAAAAAAATCTTCTTGGGTATTACAGTTTTGTAATGTATTATTTAATAAAACTAATTTATCTTTAATATTAAATAAGTTGTCATAAAGGTCAACAAAATATTCAAAGTATGGTTCATCAAAAACATTAATAGGTAAGCTAAAGTCTTTACAGAATCTTTTTTTTATTTGGTTATTAATTTCAATCATTTGTTTTCCTTTGGGTTAAAGTGTATAATAGACACATAACATATATTATAGATTAAAATGGCATTATCTCAAGAGCAAAAAACACAATTAGTATTAATGGTTGATTCACCAAAAGACTTTTTACAAAAATGTAAGGATAAATTAATATATTTACCAGGATTTAAAAATGAATTTTTTAAAGATGGTTCTGGTATCTTTCATGTTTTAGCTGAATGTATTGTAGATAAGAAAGATATTGTTTATTCTGAAATAATGAATCACATATTATCTAGAAATAATCATTTAGATTTATTTCAAAAAACTGGTAGAAAAGAAAGTGCTTTTGAGATTTTAATAAAAGATAATCCACCACCATCTTTGTGTAATCATATTTCAGAATTCTTGAGTTATACAAAAGTAATTACTCAAGAAAGAAAATACAATATAATGAAATTTATTGGGTTTCTAGCAAAAAATAATCAACTTGATAATGTGTCTAATATGTTAAATAAATTTGATACATTAGCAACAGACTCAACATTAATTAAGTCTCTATTTGAGGTTTCAATAGATACAAAAAATTCAAAATTAATAGATTATTTATTTCAAAATAAAAAAATAATGGAAATATGTAATGACAATATAGGGAAGTATAAGTTTAATGTTGGAAAAGACTACAGCCCAAAATATGTTAATATTTATGCTTTTGCTACAAATAGAAATGCAAAAAATGAATTATTTAAATTAATGGATAAATTTGGCAGTAAAGTAAATTTTGATGGAAATATTAATTTAACTGATTCAGCAATATATTCTAGTGCGAATCATTCGTTAGATTATATTCTAGATAATAAAAATAGAGATATTATTGAAATTGAAAATAAAGATTTTTTTGAAAAATTATATTTAAAAATACCTATAGAAAATAGAGCATTATGGTTATCTGAACATAAGATAAATAAAGTATTTAATAAAAATTATCATCAAGTTGTATTTGATGATATTCCTGTATTATTATCGTCAGATAAAATTAAAGATATAAACAAATGGAAGATATTCAATCAGTTAATGTATATTAGTCATTATAATGGGGATAAGTCTATTAAGTTTAAAATGATAGAAAAAATAACCGAACCATTATGGGAGATGTTGCCGAAAGTTAAATCAATTGAGTCTTATTTGGCAACAAAGTGTTTGTTTAATAATCTAAGTGGTAAAGATGTGCTTGATGAAAGTGAAATGGTTTCTTTTGTAAATATATTTAAAAATATAAAAAAATATAATTTATTAGAATATGTTCCTAAAATATTTGGGGAATTCTTTTTTAATCAACCTAAATTAGCAAAAAAATTAATTGAAGCAGGTTTAAATGTTGGAAAATTACCAAAATATAATATTACTGGAAATTACCAAGAAGACATGTATTTTAATGTGTTTGAACTTTTTATAGTTCTAGTTAATAATAATAAAATGTATGGTGGACCCACTTTAGGAAATGGAATTAATATAGAAGCAGCCAAAGAAACCCTATCTTTATTGTATGAGAATAATAAAGACTTAGTTTTTTACGAATTATTTTATAAAGATAAATTAAATTCTTCAAATGATTCAGTAGTGACATTATTAGATTATGCTATATCAGAAAAATCAAGGGAAATATTTGACTTGCTTACTGTAGAAGATTTTAGAAATTTTAAAAAAATAAATGAGTTAAGTCCATTACGGTTTATAAAGTCTGGTCATTATACTGATGAAATAAAGGATTCTTTTTCTATTTGTGTAGATAAAATGTTATCTGCTGATTTTAGTTTTACACAAAAATTGAATTTATCATACATAAATGAACCAACATACTATTATCTAATGGATAATATTTCAAATATAGATGTTCTTAATAGAGTTTTAGAAAAAGAAAACATAGACTTGAATGTTACTGCTAAAGATATTAATTTTTGGATAAACATTAAAGCTGAAAATAGTATCGAATTATTAAAGTCTAAAATGACTGAGCCTTTAAACTCTTCTGAAACAAGAAATATTTTAAGAACATTAAGCTCCACAAACACATTTTTACCTAATTTGTTAAATTTTATAAAGGTGTTTCCAGAAAGTATATATTGTAAGTTGAATGATGGTGAAAATATATTACATAATGCAATAAAATCAAATGCAAATGAGTTGGCTACAAAAATATCTGAAATGTATCCTAATTTATGTATTGAAGCAAATGAACAAAATAAAATGCCGGTATCTTATTTGTTGCCTAAGTTTGTAAGAGTTATAAATAAAGGTGAAAAATTTTCTGTAAAAAAAGAATTAGAAAAAAATAAAACATTATTTTATGCTTTAATAAATACTGGTTTATTTAGTGAAAATAAGAAAGCAAATGATATTTTAGAAAAACAATTTATTAAATATAAAATAATAGAGGACACATTTCCAGATTTAATAAAAGAGTATAGATATCAAAGGCTTAATATGGAATTGCCAAAAACTAATTTAACCCATATTAAGAAAAATAAAATTTAATAATATTTTATGTATTAAAATGCAGCTTGAATAGCTTCATTTAGATTTTGACACTGAATAACTTCAATTCCATATTTTGCAGTAAAGTTTATAGGTTTACTAACTATCATGGTTGGCATAATTATTCTTAGCATTCCCATTCTAGCAGTTTCTTTAATTCTATCTTCAGCATTTTGAACCTGCCTTAGTTCACCAGTAAGACCGATTTCTCCAAAACAAACTGTTTTATCAATAATAGGTCTATTTTTAAATGATGAAATCATTGAGAGGAAAGCTGGTAAATCAATTCCTGTATCTGAAAATTTCATACCACCTATTAATGAAACGAAAACATTATATGAATAAATTGGAAGGTCAACATATTTATTTATAACAGCACATAACATTTGTAAACGATTAGTGTCTAATCCAATACTTCTACGAATAGGATTTGGTAATGGAGTTTGGTCTAATAGTGCTTGTAATTCAACCATTATAGAACGGTTTCCTTCTTGAGATACAAAGATACATGCCCCAGGCAATTTTTGAGAATTTCCTGCAAAAATACCAGCGGGGTCATCTACTTCTTCTAGACCTGTAGCAGTCATTGAGAATATACCAACTTCATTAATGGCACCAAACCGATTTTTGAATGCACGAATCATTCTATATTGATTATTTTTGTCACCTTCAAAATAAAGGACAGTATCAACAATATGTTCTAATGCACGAGGTCCAGCTAGTTCACCTTCTTTGGTTACATGACATATCATAATCATTGTAGTGCCAGTTTCTTTAGCGAAACGGTTTAATTGAGATGCACACTCTTTAACCTGCGATACGGAACCTGGTGCTGAAGATAATTGAGATGAAAATAATGTTTGAATAGAATCAATAATTACATAGTTTGGTTTTTCATTTTCAATAGCTTGTTGAATTTTTTCTAATTCAATTTCACCATAAATTCTTACACCTTTTAATTGGAGTCCTAATCTTCTTCCACGTAAGGCAATTTGTTCTGCTGATTCTTCACCACTAACATAAAGTGTTTTAGAATTTTTTGCTAGAGATGTAATTACCTGTAATAATAGTGTTGATTTTCCAATTCCAGGATCTCCACCTAATAGAATAACTCCACCAGCAACTAGTCCCCCACCTAAAACTCTATCAAATTCAGGAATATTTGTTGATTTTCTGACATAATCACTAGCACTAACACTATCAAGGTCTTCAACTTTCATTGAACCTTTTGTAACACTTTGGTAGCGATTTTTACCTTCAACGGATTTACCATTATCAATAACTTCTTCTTCAAGAGTATTCCACTGATTGCAGTGTGGACATTTACCCATCATTCTCACAGAAGTTCCACCACACTCTCTACATACATATTGAGTTTTAACTTTAGCCATACGATATAATCCTAATAATTTTTAGAATTATATCGTATTTTTTATTTTATATCAATTTATATTTTTTAATTTTTTGGTTTTAGAAGTTTTAAAAAATGGCAAATCTTTTTCTAAGTCTTGGATAACTAAAGATAAATTAACATTATCTAGAATTGTTGAGTGAACAAACTCTTTTAAATATACTTGAACCTCATTTTCATTTTTAAACATTCCAAATATAGGGGTTAAAATAGTTTCAATAATTTTATCGTTACTCACTTTAACAGAATTATCATGAAAATATGCATAATAGCGACCATTAAAACCAATTTCCACAAAATCTATAGCTTCTTATATTAAATCACTAGGTCATAATGTAAGTATATTAGATATGGATGTAAAAAAACTTAATTCTACAGATTTAAAAAATTATATTGAGATAGAACAGCCTGATGTTGTCGTAGTTATTTTTGATTACCATATCCCCTTGCATGATGCTGGAGCAAATAAAGAAATAAATAATATTTTTAATATTGTTAGGGAAAAAGAAATTATAAGTGTATTAGGTGGAAAAGCGGCAACTTTTTATGAAGCAACAAAATTAATAAATTTAAAAGCTGATATTTTTATTAAGCATGATATGGAAAAACCATTAAATGATTTATTTAATTTAATGGAACAAAATAATTGGAGAAGTAATTTAATTAACATTGAAAATATTCGTTATTGGGATTTTGATATTAAAGATAAATTAGTTGATACAAAATATAGAACTAATCAAATAATGTTGGATTCATTTCCTATTCCCAATAGAGATTTAATTGATTTGGATGATTATATTGATGTTAGAACAATTCTTAGTAGTCGTGGATGTAATTTAAAGTATTCATTTTGTCATGTTCCTGGATTTTGGGGAAATTGGAAAGGTAGAACTTCTAAACATGTATGTGATGAAATTATTTATTTACAAAATAATTATAATAGTTCAAAGGTTTTATTTTTAGATGACAATGCATTAGCAAAGCCACAACGAATGAAAGAAATTTCTAAATTACTTATTGAAAATAAATCAAATGTTAAGTTAGGATGGTTGGGAACAATAGTTAGTTTTAACGAAGATGTATTGTCTAATATGTTCAAGGCAGGATTTCGTTGGATTCATTATGGTGCTGAATCTGGAGATGATTATCAATTAAAAACAATGGATAAAAAAATAAATGCAAAACAAATAGGACAAGTTATTAAACACACCCAAAATATTGGATTTAGAGTAAGAACAAGTTGGATTTTAGATATGCCAGACTTAACTATAGATGGATTAAAAAAGACAGAAGATTTAATTTTAGAACAAGATTCTCAAGAAATTAGGTTGCATTTTTTAACATTAAGATTGTGGAGTATCTTATTTAAGAAACATAATATTGAAACAAAACAATTTATTCATAATAATAAACAATTAGAAGATGTTGATTTAAAGACATTGGCAGTAATTAATAGTGGATATAAAATTGAAATTGTAAGAAAAAAAGAAATTCTTCCAATTATAAAATTTATCAAAGAAAAATATAAAATTAAAGATATTACAAAATTATATGATATAAAAAAATAATTTAAAATATCTATAAAAAGTTGTTGACAAAAATTTATAGATATGGTTTAATACAGCATAAGTTAAATTTTATTACTAAGGAACACAATGTTAAATTTCTCCCGCCATGATCGTCATATGCATGATACCAAAAGTTTGGTAGGGGAAATCGTTTTTCTTAGAAAATAATAAAATAAGATAAAATAATTTTCAAACCCTACCAAGTAAAATTGGTAGGGTTTTTTGTTTTGTAAGTTATAAAATATTTCCATCGTGAAATTATTAAGTTGTTCTTTAAAAATTAGGATTAGAGTTTTTTTGGAGTGGTAGCTCAGTTGGTAGAGCAATGGACTGAAAATCCATGTGTCGGTGGTTCGAATCCCTTCCACTTCGCCAAATGGTAGTATAGCTCAGTTGGTTAGAGCGTGAGATTCATAACCTCAAGGTCGCTGGTTCGATTCCAGCTATTACCACCAAATTTAAATATTTTTGAAAAAAGAATATTTAAATTTGGCTCGTTCATATATTGGTATTATCTCGGCCTGTCTAGCCGATGAAAGCAGTTCGATCCTGCTACGAGTCGCCAATTTTTATATCGCCTTAGTATAGTGGAAAATACACAACGCTACGAACGTTGGGACGGGAGTTCGATTCTCTCAGGCGGTACCAAATTAACAGACCTTTTAGGGTTGGCCTTAGTGTAATGGATGCACCTTATGTCGTGACCTTGTTAGTATGGGTTTAAATCCCATAGGTCAACCCTAAAATGTTTATATGGTGGATGTAGCTCAATTGGTAGAGTATCTGACTGTGAATCAGATGGTTGCCGGATCATACCCGGTCATTCACCCCAAGTTTTTGTATCGTTAGCTCAGAGGTAGAGTCTCGGATTGTGATTCCGATTGTCGAAGGTTCGAATCCTTCACGGTACACCAAGTTTTAAGGTCTTAAAGTGTTCAAGGACGCACACAACACTGTCAATGTTGAAGAATGGGATCGTTACCCATTAAGACCGCCAGAATATTATTTAATTTCGTATAATTGGATAGTTAGCCAGGAAACGGGATGGTATAGGTTCGAATCCTATAATTAAATAATTTGTAATTTTGCCTCTTTAGTTCAATGGATAGAATAAGAGTCTTCGAAACTCATGATAGTGGTTCGATTCCACTAGGGGGCACCAAGTTATAGGTTATATTAATGGCTAAACTAAGCAACAACCTAAAGTGATTTCTTCTAAGTTATTAGGAACAGTTGGGATAGATATTAATGCTGACCATTTAGCTGTTTCTGAGGTAGATAGATTTGGTAACCTGGTTAAATCATTCGATGTTAAATTAAATTTAAAAGGTAAAAATTCAGAACAGGCTACTAATAATATTGCTTTAGCTGTTAAAGAAATTACTGATTATGCCTTATCTAAGAATAAACCAATATTTCTTGAAAAGCTAAATTTTAGTTCTAAGAAGAAAGAGTTAAAGAACAGTTTTAATAAAAAATATAAGGTTATGTTAAGTTCATTTGCCTATTCCAAGATTATAGAATTAATTAAGTCACGAAGTTTTGATAAAGGAATAGAGATAATAGAAGTTAATCCAGCTTACACGAGTAAGATAGGTAAATTTAAATATCAGAACTTATATAAATTAACTACACATCAAGCGGCAGCATTTGTAATAGCAAGACGTGGCTTATTGAGTTATGAGAAAGATATTAAAGTAAATGTTAAAAGAAAAATGAATTTGTAGATGTTATAGAGGATAAAAGTATAACAATTGTAAGTAAAGAGGAAACAATAACAGACAAATTAAGCAAACATTATTGCTTTGAATTACCTGCAAGAAATATTCAAAGAAACCAAAATATTTATTGGAAAGATATAGAGCAAAGTTATCTTAAAGCGAAAAAGAATAGAATTAAACTGAAAAGCAATATTTTTATCCAAGGTAAGCAAGATTTACCTTGTGAAATAACTCAAGTAGCTGATAATGATGGAGCCAACCGTGGCTCATACCCAAATCTATTATTTCAACCTTTTTAGGTTTTTGAATAGGTTTGTCTAGGTTTTTAAAAACGGTGTTCGAATCGCTCAGAATAAACAAATATTTTATATATAAATAATATGAGTAGTGAAAATGTAATTATTTAAAGGAGAAATGAAATGATAAAAGGAACTAAGGTTTTATTAGGAAAAGATGCAAAAAATTATCAAGATAAAATTGATTTATTCAGGGGGTTACTTCATTAAAGAAGAATTTGAAGAAATTATAATTCCTTCTGTTTGGGAAAGTAAAACTTTTATAGAAAAAGCAGGAGGTTCAGAAATTTTAGAACAAATGTATTCTTTTAATGACCAGAAAAATAACAACATTTGTCTTGTTCCTGAAATTACAGGGGTTATTCAAGAGTTGTTTAGAAACAATTTATTAAAACCAAGCTCTAATCCTATTTATACAAGAAAACTATTTTATGTTTCTAGATGTTATCGTTACGAAAGAACACCTCAACTTGGAAGACAAAGAGAATTTACACAGCTAGGGGTAGAAATTGTAACTACAAGAGAAGACCAAAAAGAAAAATATAAAGAAGAATCTATTTCTTTGTTAAAAAAAATATTAGATTCAGTAAATACTGAATATCGTTTTATGCCTACAGTCAAAAGAGGATTAACATATTATGTAGAAAATGGATTTGAAGTTGAATGTGATAAGTTAGCTTCTCAAAAACAAATGGCTGGTGGGGGAATGTATAAAGAAGGTGTTGGTTTTGCTATTGGTTTAGAAAGATGGATTCTTTCGTTAAATAAATAAAATAAGCTACTTAGATTTTTCTAAGTAGCTTGTCATCACTATATTTTAATATTTTCTTTTTTTCTTTATTTGTATTTTAAATGAGCATGTAAAAAATAATATTAAAGTGAAGTATTGATTTCATAATTGTATTAAGATTAATTTGTTTTATTAAATTTTATTAGTTGTAAGTTTTTTCTTTTAATAATTGTTTTAGTTGTTTTTTTACCTAAATATTCTGTTTTTAACTGATTTGGATCCAAAGTGAATTCTAAACCATATCCGTTTTCTTTATTAAATATTTTTTGAATACTTTCATAAGTGATACAGACATTAAAATCTTCACCATTAAAAAGGGCTTCAAATTGAAGGTAACTTTTACCTAAAAGCATATTTCTAGTTGCATCTGGATGAATATTCAAAATAACACTCATGTCATTCTTAACAGAATTGGGAAGAACATTGTATGTGTCATAAACAACCTCAATTAATGGGGTTGTTTTATTATCAATTGTCCATGTATAAAAGGCATTAATTAAATAAGGCTTTAGTGTTTTGTTATTATTGTTGTCATTCATCTTAAAATCTCCATTTTTAAATTAAAATATTTAAATATATAGTCAAGAAAAATCATATTTTTATAAAAATAACGATACATTTCATTAGTTTTGTGTTACAATCTAGTCTATAATAAAGGGGAAAAATGAAAGCACATACATATTTAAATATAAATGAACTAAAAGAGTTTTTACTTTGTGTCTCTCCAACACAAACAGTTTTCGTTTGGGGACCTCCTGGTATCGGTAAAAGTTCTGTAATTGAACAATTTTCAGAAGAATTAGGTATGGAGTGTGTTCCTTTACTTGGTTCTCAGCTTGCTCCAGAGGATTTAATTGGTATTCCTCAAATTCAAGGTGATGTTAGTAGATTTGTTCCTCCATCATTAATTGTTAGAAAAACTAGTTTTTGTTTATTTATTGATGAATTAAATATTGCAGCTCCAGAAGTTCAAAAAGCTTTTTATAGTTTAATTTTAGACCAAAGAATTGGAGAATATAAATTACCTAAAGGTTCTATCGTAATAGGTGCAGGAAATAGAAGTTCAGATTCAGCACTAGTTCGTCAGCTTCCTTCTGCATTAATTAACCGAATGGTTCACGTTCATTTGAAAGTAGACCATAGAATTTGGCTTGATTGGGCTAAATCATCAAATGTTCATCAATGGGTGATTGATTATATTCAAGCTCGACCATCACATCTTTCTACAGAAATTGCACCAACAGATGAGCAACCATTTTCCACACCTCGTTCTTGGCATTTAGTTAGCAATGCTTTACATTCATTAGGTGAAAATCCATCTCCACATCTTTTAGATTCATTACTTTATGGTACTATTACTGACCATCATGCCACACAATTTAAAGCTTTCATTAAGCAAGTAAATTATAAATACTTAGTCCCAAAATTAATTAATGGTGATGAACCTTGGCCATCAGAACCAAAAGATAGAGATATTTTATTATTTTTAGTGAATTCAGCAAAAGATTATCTAATTAAAGAATTACCTAAAAATGAAGATGATATGACTAGTCAAAAGAAAAAAATGATTATTAATTTAAAAAACTCTTTAAAAACTCTTTCTTATGTAGATAATGAATATGCACAAAATATTATTACTCCAACAGAAAATGGAGAAAGACTACCACTATGGTTTTTAACTGAAATTACTAAAGAATTACCAAGATTAATGCTATCAAAAGAAAAAGCTGAGAAAGTTTAATGACTAAAAAAAAGATAAATCAAAAACCAAAATCTTATGAACAAGGTTGGGAAAAGATTTTTAGACATCATTTGCTTGGTGCTGTTATTTCACAGGTTAAGTTATATGCATTAGAGGATAATTCTCCATTAATGAAAGATATAGAAATAACTAATGGTGGGTTTGGATATTTAAAAATATATAAAGATTATCGTGCAGATTTTTATATTAAAAAATCAAATAAGTTTACAGTAGAAGATTGGACTTTTGTTTTTGCAACATTAGCTGTATATCTTGGATTAACCTTATATAAAAAATATAATTCTAACAATCTTTTTGTAAAACAAGGTTTAATGTTATTTGCTATTAGTTATGTAAAAAATACTTTAGGATTAATAGACATACCAGAAATGTGGTCTAAATTTGACACATTAGATGGAAAAATTAGTTTTAAAAATGATAGTTCTGTAATAGAACAATTAAAGAAAGAACATACTTTATTAGAAAAAATTAAAAATATAAGTTTTTCTAATGATATAAAAATAAAAGATATTGAAATTGTAGATACTGCTAATTTAGTTTATAATTCATGGCAAAGTACTAAAGAGTTTGGTGAAATTTTTATTGACAATTTAATTGCACAAGCTCAAAAAACTATTGCATTGAGGTCTTCAACAAATTTGAGTGAAGAAGATTTAAAAAAGAAAAATACTTTAAGTTACAAAGCTAAGCATTGGTTTGAACATCATTATCCATTATTGGCATCACTTTCTGCCTCTTTCAAAATAGTTGAAGACATTCATGTATGTAAACGCTTAGATATTCAAATAGGTGCAGTATCAGCACTAGATAAAATTATATATATTAATCCATTAGCCCAATTAAATGAAATGGGAACTAGATTTGTTATTGCACATGAGGTTTTACATGTGGCATTAGATCATGCCGGACGTCGGGCAGGTAGAGATTCATTAATATGGAATTTAGCTTGTGATTTTGTAATTAATCATTGGCTAGTAGAAATGAATGTTGGAATAGCTCCAGAAGGATTATTTTTTGATAAAACATTAGCAAACAAGTCTGCTGATGAAATTTATTTATTAATTGCCTCTGATGTTAGATTAAAAAAGAAAATGATGACACTTAAAGACTTGAAAGCAGGAGAAGGTGCAAGTAATAAGAGTTGTGACATGTTAGATGCAGACCCAACATATTTTTCTGAATTTGCAGATGCATGTAAAGAAGCTTTATTGCGAGGTGTCTTTATGCATCAAAGTTCAGGTCGGGGGGATTTACCTGCTGATTTAGTAGAAGAAATAAAAGCCATCAATCAACCAGTAATACCTTGGCAAGTTGAATTAGCACAATGGTTATCTGAACACTTTCCTCTAGAAGATAATAGAAGAAGTTATGCTCGTCCATCTAGAAGACAAAGTTCCACACCAGATATTCCTAGGCCATGTTATATTAAGCCAACATATGAAAAAAATACAAGAACTTATGGTGTTATTTTGGATACCTCTGCTTCTATGGATAAAAATTTATTAGGCAAATGTCTTGGAGCTATTGCTTCATATAGCGCAGCACAAGAAGTAAAGGAAGTTAGGTTGATTTTTTGTGATGCACAGCCATATGATGAAGGATTTGTTCCTATTGAAATGTTGGCACATAAAGTAAAGGTTAAAGGAAGAGGTGGCACAGTTTTACAACAGGCCGTTAATTATTTAGAAAACTGTATAGATTTTCCAAATGATGCTCCAATTCTAATTTTAACTGATGGATTTTTTGAGAGTTCATTAGTGGTTAAAAGAGAACATGCTTTTTTAGTGCCTAATAGAGCTTATTTACCAATAAGGTCTAAGAATGTTTTTGAATTTAAATAAGGATTAATGAAGATTTTTTAATTAAAAATAAATTAAATAGTAATGAAAAAATTTATCTATATTATGTAAGTGTTACATATGGTGAAAAGGAATATATTTATAGAACTCGCCTATTTGTAAGTTTAGGAAATAAAATTAATACAAAAATAGGGATTCAAGAATTGGAAAAAATTTTAGAAGATAAGGTAATATCAAAAAGTAGAAGTGTATTTAGTGAGACTACTTGGACAATAGATAGTTATATCGAAATAAAAAAGGATTAATATGAGTGATGGAAAAGTAATTTATAAAATTAAAAAACTAACAAAAAAACAAGTTAAAGATAGTTCTATTTTAACAGAGTCAGGAGTCCATCCTGTAATGTCAGATTTATATACACTTAGAGGAATTGAAAATTTTAATGATATTAATTTACTTCAAAGATTAGAACCTTTTGAAAATATGAAAGGAATTAAAGAAGCTGCTAAAATTTTAGCTCAAGCAATTTTAAAAAAAGAAGCCATTTGTATTGTGGCAGATTATGATGTGGATGGTGCAACTGCTTGTACTGTGGCTGTTCGTGGATTAAAAATGTTTGGAGCAAATGTAAGTTATGTTGTTCCTGATAGATTTATTCATGGATACGGTTTAACTCCATCTGTTGTCGATGAAGCAATAAAAAAGAAAAATCCAGATTTAATTGTTACTGTAGATAATGGAATTTCTTCATTTGATGGAGTTATTCATGCAAAAAAACATGGGGTAAAAGTTTTGGTTACAGATCATCACCTTCCATCAATAGTAAATGGAGTAATTACATTGCCAGAAGACTGTGTTATTGTTAATCCTAATCAACCCAATTGTAATTTCAAAAGTAAATCCCTTTGTGGTTGTGGTGTAATGTTTTATGTTTTGGCAGCACTAAGGCAACACATGATTGATTTAGATATTTATACCGTAAAAACTGTTCCTAATGTTTTTTCATTATTAGATTTAGTTGCAATAGGAACAATTGCAGATGTGGTTAAATTGGACTTGAATAATAGAATTATTGTAAAACTTGGTCTTGATTTTATTAGAAAAAAACAAACTAAGGTTGGTGTATTGGCTATTATTGATGTTGCAAAGACAAAGTATGAAAAGTTAAGCACAATAGATATTGGATTTAAATTAGGTCCAAGAATTAATGCTGCTGGTCGTTTGGAAGATATGACTATAGGAATAAATTGTTTATTGACGGATAATCCTGAAACAGCAAAAAATCTTGCAATTAGATTAAATGAAATAAATCAAAAGCGTAGAGTTTTAGAGTCTGAAATGAAAGAAGAAGCATTGGACTTACAAACACTAAAAGATACACAATATGCAAAAGTCGCATTTAGTGAAAATTTTCATGAGGGAGTTATTGGTATAGTAGCTTCAAGAATTAAAGAACAGTTTTATCGGCCAACAATTGTATTTTCACCATCACATGATGCTGACTTAATTAAAGGTTCTGGTAGGTCTATTCCAGAAATAAATTTAAGAGATGCTTTAGATTATGTGTATAAAAAACGCCCCGATATTATTGTTAAGTTTGGTGGGCATGCAATGGCGGCAGGATTAACAATAAAAAGAGAGTTTTTATCTGATTTTATTGAATTATTTGATATGGCAGTTAAGTATTTTTCAGAAGATAAAGAATTATTGAATATGAAAGAAATTGATTTTGATTTGCCTGGTAAGTTTATTAATTTAGAAACTGCTGAACATATTCAAGACGGTATTTGGGGGCAAGGATTTCCACAACCATTATTTATTGGTGAGTTTAATATTATAGAGCAGAGAATTTTAAAAAATGCCCATTTAAAATTACTTTTAGAAAAAGATGGAGTAATGTTTGAGGGGATTTGGTTTTTTACTAATACTGAATTAGAAGTTGAAACTGCAAAAATTGTTTATACTATTGGGATAAATGATTTTTTAAATAACAAAAAAGTACAAATAATTATAGAGGGAATATATTAATTGTTATGTATTAACTAAAGTTTTTTTTTGCTTTATTAATAAAATATAATTATAATAATAATAAGAAAATATAAGGATTAGGAATGGAAAATCAAAAGTTAATGACTGCGGTACTAAATGGAAATATTGATGAAGCAATTAGTGCTATAGAAAATGGTGCTAGTATTCATATTAAAACAACAAAGGGAAATAGCCTACTTTATGTTGCGGCATCTCGTAAACAAGAAGAAATGTTTGATTGGTTGCTTGAGGTTGAACAAGATGGTAAAAAAATAAATTTAGATACTCAAAATAATATGGGTGCAACAATTTTGTTGGAGTTAATTAGAGAAGATGGTTCTTTTGAATATAGTAAGAAAATCTTAAATCTTGGGGCAAATCCAGATATAACATCAAATGATGGAATGTCACCATTAATTCAATCTTGTTCAGATAAGAAATTTGATGAAGTTCAATTGTTATTGCAATATAATGTTGATTATGATTATGCAATTCCACATACTAAAACAACAGCATTTTTAATGGCAGCATCACAAAATAGTTTATCAATTTGTGAAACATTAAAAGAAGCAGGAGCAGATGTAAATGCATTAAATTCTTCTAAATTAAATGCTTTGTTGGTAGCATTAATGAAAACTAATCAATTTATGAAAAAGAAAGAAATTATTGAATATAAGTCTTTATGTTTATTTCTTTCTGATATTGGAATTGATGTAGAATATGTTGCTCCAAGTGGGGCAAATGCATTATGGTTCTCTTCATTGCAAAAAAATAAAGAACTAACAGAACATTTATTAAATAAAGGTGTTAATGCAGATGTTTGGCATGAAATAGGTTTAGAGGGAAAAGTATCAGTATTAGATATGTGGATGGATTCAAAAGAGTTTGAATTAGTAAGAAAGTTACATCAAAATGGTGCAAAATTTGGAGTAAAAAATGAAAATGGTAATAATGCAGAAGCATTAGGGTTTTTAAATCCATCTGTAGAAATGAGAGAATTAGTTTTAGACTTAGGTGGAGATGTAAATTCCGTTGTTCAATTCAAACAACCAGACTTAAATGAAAAACCTAAAAGAGTTCCAATTATATCTATTGTCATTGAAGGTGGTAATAATCAAAGAAAATTAGTTAAAAGAATGATTGATGGTGGAGCTAAATTAACTTTTGAAGACGAAAGTGAGCAAGAGAGCGAACCAATAATGTTAGCTATTTATTCTAATGCTTATGATATTGTTAGTGATTTACTAAATACAAAACAAATAAATGTAAATAGATTGGTAAAGGTAAATAAATTAGGTTCAGAAATTACACCACTAATGTTAACAGTAAGTGGTTCACAAAATAAAAAATTTGATGAAGTTTTAGCTAGAAAAAAAAGATATGAGAAAATTTTAAAAGCTAAAGAAGAAAATGATAAAAATGGAATAAAGAGTAAATTAATTGATGACGAAGGTATTGAAGAAATAAAACAAACATTAGAACAACTTTCAACATTAGAATTTGAACTTAAATCTCAAAAAAAACAAATTTTTGATACTCTTATAGCAAATGGAGCTAATGTAGAAATAAAAAATAAAGATGGAAGAACTGCTATATATTTTGTTTCAAGTATGGAATCTGCAACTTGGTTAAAAGATGTAGGTGTAAATATGAATGTTATAGATAATGATGGTAACAACCCATTATTATATTCTATAATTAATAATAAAAAAGAGTTAATGGATTTTATGAAAGAAGAATATGCTGATAAGCAAAAAATTTCAGAGGTATTTTATCAATTAGCTTTTACAAAAGTAGATTCTCATTTACAGCAAAGTCTATTAGAAAATGGTATTTTAAATTATATAAAGAATGATATTGATTTAGAGAAAATGAAAGATAAAGATGTTAAGTTCAATATTGAAAATATAAATTATCAAGATGAAGATGGGAATACTGGTATTTTGGTAGCTTGTGCAAATGACTTGCCATTTCTTGTGTCTTTATATTTTAAACTTGGAGCAAATATAAATTTAAGTAATAATAATAATGAAACACCATTAATGCATGCTATCTCAACAGGAAACACAATAATGGTTAATTTTTTAATTGAAAACAAGGCAAAAACAAATGAAATAACAAAAGATGGAAAGTCTGTTTTGGATTTTGCAGAAGAGTTAGGAAATAAAGAAATAATTGAAAAAATTAAAATTTCTTTGGCAAATAATATAGTTGAAGATTTAATTCCTGGAGTTAAGAAATTAAAGAATTAATTTAAAATTTTAATTTATCACCAACATTAATATTGTTTTTCTTAAAAAATCCTGCATTAACCTCTAAGGCATAAGATGCAGGATATTTACTTAGTATAAGAGTTAAATCATGTGGTTTCATAGTTTGAATATCAACAATTTCTAAATTGTTATTAATGTACGCAATATCAAGTGGAATATAAGTGTTTTTCATCCAAAAATTAAGGATTTTTTCTTCTCCAAAAATAAACAACATTCCACCATTTTCTGCCATTTCTTTAACATACATAAGTCCGTTTACTGCATCTTTTTCTGTGCAAGCATTTCTTACTAAAATAGTAGAGTTATTAATTTTTATTTTTTCACCAGGATATAAACATATTTCTTGAGAACTTTTATCACCTGAAAAAGATAAGTTTGGAAAGAATATTCCCAAACTTAAAATTAAGAATAATTTAAATAAATTCATTATAGTGCCTCTTTTCTATGTCTAGAAATAATTTGATTAGTATCTTCTCTATGTTTAAATAATAGTTGCCCTATCGTTTCATAATTTTGAGCATTATTAATAACATATTCATTAACTAAAAGTTTCTCTGAGTCAACTATATCTTCAATTAAAATACTATATTCTTCTTCGTTTGGTTCTTTTGGTAAAAACCCTAAAGAGATTTCAATATTTTGTTCACTATTATAAGTAAAAGATAGTTGTGCACTGATTCCTGTTTTTTTATAAAATCTTGGTAATGCAATAGCAAGAGTTTTACAAATATTTAATTGGGTGGCTATATCGGCTAAACTTAACATAATTAAAAAATCCTAAATAAAAATTGGACTCAAGATGTTTAAAGTCAAGAGTCCAATGTTGTCAATTTACAAAGCTCTTAATTTAGCTTCAATTTCATCAAGAATGGCAGGATTTGCTTTTAAGAATTCACGAGTGTTATCACGTCCTTGTCCAAGCTTCTCCCCCTTATAGGAATACCATGCTCCACTTTTCTCAATAATTTTTTCATCAGCACCCATATCAATAATTTCACCAATTTTTGATACTCCTTGACCGAAAAGAATTTCAAAGACAGCTTCTTTGAATGGAGGGGCAACTTTATTTTTAACGATTTTAACCTTAGTATCATTTCCAATAATTTCATCACCCTTTTTAATAGAGCCAGTCCGACGAATATCCATACGAAGTGAAGCATAGAATTTTAGAGCATTACCACCTGTAGTTGTTTCTGGTGAACCAAACATAACACCAATTTTCATACGAATTTGGTTAATGAATACAACTGTTGTATTTGTTTTCTTTACCGCACTAGTTAATTTACGAAGAGCTTGAGACATTAAGCGAGCCTGTAAACCCATGTGTGAATCACCCATTTCACCTTCAATTTCAGCTTTTGGTGTAAGTGCTGCAACAGAGTCAATAACAATTAAATCAACTGCACCTGAGTTAACTAGTTGGTCAACAATTTCTAATGCTTGTTCACCAGTATCTGGTTGAGATATAAGTAATTCTTTAACATTAACCCCAAGATTTTTGGCATAGCCAATATCTAAAGCATGTTCAGCATCAATGAATGCTGCTGTTCCACCAGCTTTTTGACAAGATGCAACAATTTGTAATGTCAAAGTAGTTTTACCTGAAGATTCTGGACCATAAATTTCAATAATACGTCCCTTTGGAACACCACCAATACCTGTAGCTTTATCTACCTGTAAAGAACCTGTAGAGATAACATCAACAGGTTCAATATTTTCAGCATCAAGTTTCATAATTGAACCTTTGCCAAAGTTTTTTTCAATAGAAGCTAAAGCAACAGCTAAGGCTTTTTGTTTTTCTTGATTTTGACTGAGAGTTGTTTGTGTTGTCATTGATTTCTCCTTAAGTTAGACAATTATTATATAATTTTAAATTCAATATGTCAAAATAAATTTGGTTATATTTTTAATACAGGTATAAGTTGTTTATATATTTAACAGATTGAATTGTAGCGCAAAAAAAATATTTGTGTACTTATATTTTAAATATTTAAAAAAAATATAATATTATAGGAATATTCTAGGTATTCCTATAGTATGTGTAAAAATGACTAAATATAGAGATATTAATTAGGACTTTTCTTAAGACTTTTGTTTAAATAAAAATTAAATTCTTTTCCAATTTCTGGTGGCATAGCATTAATCATATCACAAATAGTGTTATTGTTTTTATTAGCTTGTTCTATTTCAATAGTGACACCAACTGTTTCTATTAGAAATTTAAAATTATCTATATTTCCACCAACTAAAGAAAACATAAGTAAATTATTTTGGTTTTCATCTAAAAAGGAAAAGTCCATTCCTGATTTGGCTAATTTTTTATAATACACCTCAAGATTACCATCTTTTGCAATCATTTTTGCTGCTTTCATAGCATTTTCTATTGAAAGAGAGTTATCTGCATCTACTAATTTTTCAATACGATTAGTTTTTCTAGTTTTTAAACAAACATCATAAACATTATCCCCATTATTGTTTTTGTGATTGTAATCAATATTAGAAAATTTATTAATAATTGCATTAAAATATTCATCTGTCCTTTTCATAGCTGCACAGATAAGAGCACTATTGCCTACTAAGTCAGTTTGATTAGGATTAAATTGACATCTTAATAATGCTACGAAATTAGCAATATATCCATTTTTAATAAAATGTAAAAGAAATGTATCTCCATCTTCATTGGTTTGATCTAGTTTAAATCCTAGTCTTGATAAAGCAACAAAGTTATCAATATGTTCTTCATCATGATAAGCAAACCGTTCTGGGTGACCATCTATACTAAAATGAAAAAAGTTCTTTTCTTCAATAAATTTTACAGGGTTTGTAGTTATTTCCCCACCAGCCCAAATAAGTTCAGAAACTATATCCATTCTTTTTCTTTTTATGGCAATACTTAAGGCATGTTCGTTATTAATGTTTATATCATTAACAGAATGACAATACTTTAATATTTCTTTTACAATTTCAATATTGCCCTTTTCAACAGCTTTGATTAATGAGTTATTTTTTTGTTTATCAAGTTGATGTGGATTAGCTTTTTGTTTTAATAATAATTTAACAAAATGAAAATTATTTTTTTCAATAGCATAAAATAGTGGAGAATGTTGTTCTGAATCTGTAACATTTACATTTTCACTGCTATGCATTAATCTTTCAAAAACGTCATCGTTATTATTTTGAATACATAACATCCATGCGCTTTGTCCTAGGTCATTAATAAATTTATTAAATGGGATTTTTATTTCAAATAAAAAATCAGCTAAATTTTTTGCTGCTGAAATATCATCATCATGATCATGTTTTTTACACATAACATCAACAATTTTAGTAATCTGTTCAGTTCCAGGAATAAATTCACCATTATCCATAATTTGATTCATTACTTTAACACTGTTAAACCCAACAGTTAAATCAAATAGTTTATCTTGAGATAATTGTGTATAGGGTTGTAGTCTTTCAAATACATCAACATGATCATATTGAATGCTTTTTTTAATGAATAGTTCACTATAAGATTCTGCAAGATTATTTTGTTCATCTAAAATGTCTAAAATTTTAGTATCTCCAATTTCTACAGCTAAATAAAAAGCACTTATATTTTGATTGTTGTTTTCAAATCCTGAAACACCATTTGATATTAATTGAGGAATAATATTAAATAACTTATTAAAAATAGCTAAAGATAAAAGATTATCACCATTTGTTTCTTTAATTTGCCAATTAATTTTAGAAGGGTCTTCAAAATCTAAAAAAGATTTTATTACTTCTTCATTTTTTTCTTGAAATGCTATGAGTATAGGATGTACTTTAGAATTATTAATTTCATCATAAGATAGATTTAATAATGAATAGGAAATAATCGTTGGAGAATTATAATATGAAGCTAGTTGTAAAACACTCCAACCATCATCACTTTTTTTATTGAATAGTGATGGGTTTTGTTGTAAAATTTCAAGAGCTTGTGAATGTTTCTCTTTTTCTAATGCTTCTATAAATTTATTCATAATGGTATCCTAATAATATTAGTATCTTTTGAAAGTAAATGTTAATTTAATTCAAGTAAAGTATATATTAAAAGATATATAATTACAATCTAGTTGAATTTAAATATAAAAACAATTTTCATATTTAAGAATTTTGTCATATATTATTTTAATTATGGTTTTTTTCTAGATGTTGTATTTTTTTTTACAAGTTGATTACTAATGGCACTAATTATTTGTTCTGCAACACTAATTTCATTTTCTGGAGTAAAAGAACTAAAAATTTGGTCATAAGGATGAGTTCCATTATGTGCAGGTTCTATCCAGTTTTTAGGTTCTTTTTGTAGCATATCAATAAGTCTAGTAGCATAAACTTCATCTTGAGCTAAACTATCATTCTTATATCTCTTTAAAAATCTATCAACTAATACATGAGTTGGATTATCAACAAAAACTTGATGTAATTTAATTTTATTAGCTAAACAATATTCAGCCACTTGTCTTGCACCATCTGGTTCAACAACAGCAACTCCATTTTTACCTTTGCTAATAATGTGTTCAAAGGCAGGTTTTGAAACACCATAAAAATTATTGCCAACTTTAACTTTTTCAATCATTAATTGTTGTTCTTCCATTATATTAAAAGTATTAATATCAACAAAGTGATAATGAACACCATCAATTTCACCTGTTCTTGGTGGACGAGTTGTTGTGCTTACAACTTCTTCAAATCCAAAATTATTTAAAACTTGAGCAAGCTTACTTTTTCCAGTTAATGATGGTCCTGTAATTGTAACTAAAATATTATTGTTCATATATGTATTCCTTATTATGGTTTATGTTTTGCTACATTAAGTGCAGCAGGTGTAGTTGGAGCAAAAGTATCAAAAGGTAATCCTAATTTCTCATTTACAATTTCAATTAAATCTTTATTTGCGGCTTTAACTTTTAAAACATTTGCTTCTGTATAGGGTAATTTAACAGAAAATGTTTGTTTGTTTTCTGGAGTTCCTGCAATGAAAACAATTTTATTTTTACATAATTTTTTAAGTTCTGATTCTTCTTGTGCAGCATAAGACATAAATGTTACACATTCTTCAATAAGACCATACGAATTAATTTTAGAAATATCAAATGGTTTATTGTTATAATCTTTTTGGGTTTTTAAATATTCTTTTGCAAAAATAACAAATTTACTTTCTTCATCGTTAGATATAAATCTAACAGAAATTGGTCCACCATGTGCATCATCAGACCAAAATGCAACTTTCTTTTTATCACAATAAAGATTTCCTTGAGCACATGGTTCACCATCATGTCCTTTAAAGTTTTTTATACCTTTAATCGTATAGCTCATACATATACCTTTAATCGTATAGCTCATACAATATCTCCAAGTTGTTAAATATATAGTTAATTATATCATGTGAAATAATGATGTCAAAAAAATAAAGTTAGATATAAAATAAAAAAAGCTAGGTTTAACCCCAGCCCCTCAGAAAACTTGTTGAAAAATCGGTAGGGTAAGTTCAAAAAGGTAGGCTACTAAGCCACATTCCGCAAGGTTTGGGGCTTTTTGCATTGTGGAGAACTTTCAGCCTGCGAAAAAGTAGGCAAATCTCCACCCTCAAAAAACAACCCATCCCCCAAAAAGTTCACCAGTTAAACCAGGCTAAAACTCCAATTTTCTCCCCAAGATAGCAAGTAAGATTTGGCTGATGAAATCGTCTTTACTTGTTCCCTTTGGTCTGAAGGAGGACACACTATATGAACCTACCCAAGTAGAAAACGGTAAGGCTTGTGGTTGTGTCTGTCCTGCTTGTAAGAAGCCACTTGTAGCAAAGCAGAATGCTAAGACTCCACACTTTGCACATTCACAAGATGACAACTGTACTAGAGGGTTTGAAACTGCTGTTCACCTAGCAGTCAAGCAAATCATTGCTGAAAAGATGGAAGTGAGACTTCCTGCTGTTGTATGGAAAACCCCTCTTCCAAGAAGTAAAGAAATTTTTAAACACTCTGTTGAAGAAATCGTAAAACTTGAATCCGTTTTTCTAGAACAAGTTGTTGACGATTTTATTCCTGACATTATTGTTGTAAGCAATGGAACAACCTATTTGGTTGAAATTACTGTTACACACTTTATTGATGAAGTAAAGCAACAAAAGATAAATAATAAGAAAATTCAAACCATTGAGATTGATGTATCTAGTTTGAAGAATGGTTTTACTTTTGCTGAATTAGGGAAAGCAATTTTTACAAACAAAAATTATCAAGCCGAATGGAAATATCACCCAACTCTTGCAAAACTAGATTTTGATGTTTTACAGGCTGAAGAAAAAAGAATTGCTGAATTAGAAGAACAAGAAAGAAAAGAAGATGAAAAATTTAAGAAGTATAGAGAACGTTCACCCGAAGAAAAACTTCAACTCAATCTAAAATATATTGGATTGACAAGTCAACAAATGAGTTCCTTGAAAAAACAAGTTTTCCATAATTTTGGTGATATTCAAGAAATTGTTTGGCAATCTGCTGTTCTCGTATATATAGCGAAGATTTCAGAAACGGAAGGATGGGAAGATGGCTTGCAATATTATATAAATTTGTTTGACTGCTTTGATTGGTTGCAAAGAGTATTTGATATAAATCCGTATCATAATGATAGTGGGATAAGTACTCTTATGCTATATTTTAAACATCTAATTCAATTGAAAATATTAAAACCAGATGATAGCAGTGAATACGAACTTCTTATGAATAAAGAGCAATGGGCTAAATGAAAATATTTATAGATGTATAAATTTCATTGTCTATCAAGGTTGAACTGATTAAAAGTAGATGCAGAAAGCCCTCTAAATGAGGGCTTAATTGTTTATGGGTTTTCTTATAAGTAATTTAGTGGCTTTATACTAAGATATATATCTTTTGCCTTGCATAAATGTCCATTTCTTAATCTGCTAATAAGTTCCATTTTGTTTTTTAAGTAATTTTGTTCCGGTAAAACATAACTTCTTGCTATCTTCCATACTGCCACCTATTATTGTTATTATATTAATATAACATTACACAAATAAATGTCAATATTACAATAAAACTATTTACCAAATAATATAGCAGTAATTTATGCAATTGCCAGATTATATAAAACAATAAAATTGATCAATATCATATAAAAGATTAAAAATTACCTTTGTTTGGCATTGTGTAACTAATAAGATATAGATGTAGAAAAGCCCTCCAAGTGAGGGCTTAATTCATTGTTTATCAGGTTAACTATTCAAAGTAAAGAACTGTTTTGTAATCTAATGGTGCTTGAGCCAATCCCAATCTCATTGCTGGAGTAGTTACAACGGTTTTTTCAATTCCATTGACAAATTCTTTATCTTTTTTGGTATCAATGAAATTATGAACAACACGGAATATTTCAAGAAGTTTAACTATCATTTGAGGGTTATATGCACCATAACCATTGTAGGTTCTACCACCGCTTGAAGCCGAATGTATCGGCCTTTCTAACATAGCAATTCGCCTACGAACCTTTTGGGAAAAACTATCTACACCGTGTAGAGAAGCCTTGTTGTAGAGCCAAGCCTTATGGGTTAAATCGTAGTCATCGTGTTCTGTTAACAAGCACATAGCCTTATTGGATTTAGCCATATTAGGAAGTGGATGATGCACCAACCTATCCTTCCATGAGCCTATCTCTTTAACGGCTAATATTTCAGCCTTTAACATTTTTAGAAGCAAAAGCAAGACATTGTTTGTGAATGTGGTCAATACGGTTATAAAGAACTTCCCAAGATATTTGAAGGATATTAATAATTCGAGACAATGGAACTTTATTCATTAGCAGTTTAAAGATTTCAATGTTGTTGTGGGTGTCGTGTTGCCACTTGGTAGGCTTACCAATGGAAAAGGTTTTATTACAGACAACACACTGATACCGTTTAGAACCACTAGAAGATGTTCCAAAGCCTCTATAAGCCTTCTTTGTTCCTACTGCTATGGTGTGGTTAGAACAGCCTGTATCGGGGCAGGAAGTGATTTGTTTAGCGATATCCAGATAGGAAGATAAACGGGCAAGTTCTTCACTAATGCTACCGTTGTTCTTCATTGGCAAATATTCATTACAAGCATTGCAACGAAGAAGAGGAATGTTAGAACCACCTATACCTAAACCAGTTAAGGTATAGGTATTTCCACCATACTTTTTATATTGAGAAGCAGGGACACCAAATTGAGAACATTTGGGGTTTGTACAGAAGTTATATTGAATGCCGTTAACTTCAACGGGGATACGAGGCAATGTATCTGTATTCACTTTTAAACCAATCTATCTAGTGAATACATTATAACCTGCTACATAAGATTTTTGATTAAATTAATTTAAAAGGTTTAAATATATTTCCATCTACTTCCATTCATAACCACATTGATAGACAACTGCCCTTTAAGCCTGCTGATTAATTTCAGTTGGCTTTTTTATTGCTTGAATGTATTGATCATACATCTCAGGTGCTTTTTCCTTAAGTCTTTTTAACTCTTCAATCTTCCAATCCATAAACAATTCTTTTGCTTTGTTCGAAAAATTTGTGTGCAGAACATCACACAAAGCCTCGATCTGCAATGACAAGTCTTCTTCAATTTTAATATTCTTTGATTTAATTTTTTTCATATTAATCCATTTTATTTTAAATAATATCATTTAAATGTAAAAAAGCAATACTTTATATTGACTTTTTATTATTTTTTTGTATTATTATTTATAATAATAAGGAAATAATAATATGAATAAAAATAAAGACAGTGGATGTAAATTAGAAATAAATAAAGTCTACAATAAAGAATGTATTGAAGGAATGAAGGATATTGAAGATAAATCCATTGATATGATTTTGTGTGATTTGCCTTATGGAACAACACAATGCAAATGGGATGTAATTATTCCATTTGATAAAATGTGGGAGCAATATGAAAGAATAATCAAAGACAACGGAGCAATTGTTTTAACTTCTGCTCAACCATTCACTTCATTGCTAATTGCAAGTAATATTAAATTATATAAATACAATTGGGTATGGGAAAAAAGTAAAGCAACTGGATACTTAAATTCAAAAAAACGTCCAATGGTCGCTCACGAAGACATTCTTGTTTTTGCTAAGAAGCAAACAAAATATAATCCGCAAATGGTTAAAGGTGAACCATATTTCAAGGGTAAAGCCCATAGACCTACGGATGTCTACGGAGAACAAAAAGAAATTCTTGTTGAAAACAAAGATGGATTAAGATATCCAAGAACTGTTCAGTATTTCAAAACTGCGGAAAGCGAAGGTAAGGTTTTTCATCCAACACAAAAACCTATTTCTCTTTTTGAATATTTAATAAATACCTATACTTCTGAAGGTGATTTGGTTTTAGATAATTGCATGGGTTCTGGCACTACTGCGATTGCTTGCAGAAATACCAATAGAAATTATATTGGATTTGAATTGGATAAAAAATATTATGATATCATAGAAGATAGACTTTCAAATCCGACAAAAGATAAAAAGGTAAAACCATAAGTCTTGCATTTAGAAATATATTTAATATGCTTATATTTATAACAATAAAGGCATAATATGGATATTGAATTAGTGGATGTGGCAAAAACTTATTTGGCGAAAATAAAAGAATTCTTACCTAACGACTTCGATGTACACAGAGATAATCTAATAAAAAAGTTAGGCAATACAATTAGTGCCAACAAAGAGGAAAAGTCGGCTTCATTCATTCATAAAGACCATATGGTATTGTTTTTAGAGCCATATATAAACTATCGCAAAAACATTGAAAACATCTATTTAACAGTTAGTGATAGGGACCTATTGCAGGATGAACTTATTGATGAGTTTATAAAGTACAAAGCCAATGCTACAAAGATAAATTCAGAAACCAGAAGAAATAGTGGCGATGGATTGTATTTTAGTGCTCAATCAAAATATGAACCAACCATTCTTGAAGAGTTCATTGGATATTTTCTAAAACCTTTAATCAAAGATTTGGCTGGAGTGAAATGTGGGCCAGTCAAGGCTTATTCAGAAATGAGTATAGAGGTTAAAATTGACAACACCAATGTTAGTATTGATCTTGATCAAAAGACAAAGAATCAAGATTTTTCTATTTATACAGAAAATGTCCTGAAAATTAAAAATTCTAGTCAAGAACTTCATCTTCAAGTTCCAATCGTATCCATTGAATGCAAAACTTATATTGATAAAACAATGCTTGAAGGTAGCCTATCAACTGCCCAACGGATCAAGCATGGCAATCCAAAAAGTAAGTTTTATATTGTGTCTGAAACTTATGATCTATCTTCAAAAGAAGAAATTAATCCTCATGAAATTGATAACATTTTCATAATTAGAAAGAGCAAAAGAAAGGCTCCAGAAGATATTGACCCAAATGTATTGAAAGATATTTACACCACAATTGAGAATGACATATTAAATGTTGGATTAAGCAGCAAGCCAATATTAAACATTAAAAGTAAAGGTAAGTTTAAAATTTAACTATGAAATTGAAATCTCAATTAATTCGTTGCAATTTTGGCATGGAATTCTTTTTATTACTATATTATCATTAGGCAATGAAAAACCAATGCTTATATTTGTTGGTTGATGATAAAATGGACAAGTGATTGTTCTATTGGTGATAATTGGTGAATTTTCTTCTTCGGTGATAATTTGATTTTCCATTTGAAACTCCAAAGTTCACATTATAGCCAAACTACACTAGGAAAGATTTCTTAGACACGGCTAAATAAGATAAATGCTTTAATCATTCCTACCTAATCTTCTATCCACCTACACAATAAAATCCATCAGGATTGATTTAAACAAGCCTTTAACCGTATCCACATCCTGAATCAAATTAATCCAAGTCTCAAACACTTTTTTCTTCTCTGCCTTGCTTAATTTCTTTATGTCATCAAATGGTTCAGACACATTGCCTATGAGAAATTGAGACAACCATTCAACTCGTTGCCTTTCAATATTGTTATTAGGCAGTTTTTCAACTTCTTCCCAATCAAACATTTCTTCTAATTGTTCTTCTGAAAAATTGATTAGTTGGTTAGAGGTAAATTCTTTATGGTTCATACAAGCAAATCTTCAATCTTGCCACCACCTGCAATGGGGCTAACAATCCATAAAGGTTGCCTACCTCTACCAGTCCAAGTAAATTCACCTGAACGATACTTGATAGCCACTGGTGTTTTTGTAGTGCTTACCGTAGGAGTTGATACAGCCACAACTCTTTCAGCAAATCCCAATTCCTTAGCCGTTATTCCATATAAAGAAATTTTTTTCTTCATATCTTCAATGATTGGCTCTCGTTTCTTTTCAGCCAATTCTTTTGCTTTAGATTGAAGTTCAGCAATTTGCTGGTGTAGTTCTTCTAATTCATCCATTTTTAGGCTTTTTAGTTAAAAGCATAAATTTATGCTCCAACAATGGAAAAAGCCCACTTGATTTCTCAAGTAGGCTAATTTTTTGTTACAGGCTTGGGGTAGCCTAGACTTTTACATTGCTTCGCACGTGAACTTTGCTAGAGTTCTTGGACAGGACTGAACTATGTGAGAGTCCGTGGACTTTGCCCTACCGATTTTTGCTGGCTGATTCGGGTGTAAACCGTGGAATTTTTCAACAAGTTTTCGGAGGGGCTTGGGTTTAACCCCAGCTTTTTTATTAAAATTTTAAAACAATTATTTACCTTGGTTTTTTTCATAGTGCCAAACAAATGATTGACAAATAAAACTCATAAGACTAACATTTTTTTTCAACTCTTGTTTAATTTTAGAAACATTTGTTTTAATAGAGTCAAAAATATTTTTATCTATATAAATACCAATTTGTTGCCATTGAGCCTTACCTTTTCTTGCTTTCCATGATTTGGTTCTAGAGAAAACATAATCTGTATTATTATATGGTTTAACATCCATAAATTCATTTAGAATTGATTCATAAAGTGGATTTAAATTGATTTTATTTTTTTCTGCATAAGATAAAAGATGTGCACGAACTTCATCAGGAACATAAGTAACGGTTTTTGATTTATGTGTCATGTTTTCTAAAGTCTTATCTCTACGCAAAGTTTTATTTTCTTTTTGAATGTATTGAATAATATCTTTACGAACAAAAGATTCAGGATAGAAATAATATTTTTTACGATAAGCTATTTGACGAATGCCACAATCATTTAAAAAAGAAATTAACCCTTTTACATTTTTTTTGAAAGAAGCAAAATATTCATTTTTTAATAATGTATCGATTCTTAAAAAATGTTCATCGTCTAAAATTTCATTAAAAATTATTTTTGTTTTTTCAAAAGGGTTATCATATCCAACAATTGGATAAGGTTTGATTTTGTTTAAAACAGCATCAATAATTTGACGAACTCTTTCTCTAGTAAGTGGTTCTGGTTGAGAAGAACCAATATTTTCTAAAGTAATTGCTTCTGCAACTAAACCATAGTATAATCCTACAAAATAAAGTTCTCTTGAAATGGTGTCAGTATAAACATCAGAGAAGAATTTAACTAGTAAATCTCCTAGGTTTATTGGGTTTTCAATCTTTTTACCCTTTTTAATTATTTTTATAAGTGCTGGATACTGGGTCATATTAATTTTACCTTTGCATTGTTCATTTGATATTTCAAAATTTTTCGTCATTTGTCAAGGAAAGTTGATAAATCTTAATTTTACATATATAAAAAATAAATAATTTTAATTTGACAAAAGAATTTTATTTTTATATTAAATTTAATATGAAAAACTAAAGGAGATTAAGATGGAAGATATAATTCAAAAAATAAATGATGATATGAGTAACATCACAACTGAAGATTGGCCACTATTAAAAGAGTTGGAAAAAACCTCTTTTTCTTTAAAAAATAGAAACAGAAATAAACAACAAAAAACTTTAAGTGACATTAAGTTGACTAGCGATATGGAAGATAGGTCAATTGAAGAGAAAAATATAGAGGATGAAAAAATTGTTAATAGTTTTTTTGATACTAAGTCTAGCAGTCAAAATAGAGAGAATTTAATTGCTACATTAAATAAGAATATAGGTTTGGAAGATAAAAAACAAAATAAAGAACCTAATTCAGTTATTCCTGTATCTAAAGTAAGTCATGTAGCCAGCCCAGAGGTTGTATCTCAACAACAATTTAAAGAAAAGCCTGAAATGTCTAAATTGGTTGCGATTGGAATGGCAAAAATTTATGTTGACAAAACAGATACAATTTTGAATCCATTAAGATTTTTATTAAGAAATGCAATGCAAATTATAATTGCATTGTTTCAGTTTGTAATCCCTGCAATAATTACTTGGTATTTAACTTTTCATGTAGAATCAATAACTACACAATTAAGTAAAGAAAATAATTTTGTATATTTTCTTTATATGGCAATTTTTTATTTTGCATGTATGTTTTTATGGATTTCTGGTCAAGTTTTAGTTGGTGGAATATGGAATATGATTAAATATTCAATTGGAAATTTAGCAAAAGCAGGGAAAAATTAAAAAGACTAGAAAGTTTTTTAAAAGTGTGTTATTATAATAAATCAACAGGTTCTATTGTTGATTTTTTTCATTAGATAAAAATCTAAATATACAAAATCAAATAAAATATCAAAGGAATAAATATGTCAGAAAAAGATACTAATTATAATTCATCAAAAATTAGAGTGTTAAAAGGTTTAGAGCCTGTAAAACAAGTTCCTGATATGTATACAAGAACTGAAACTCCAAATCATATTATTTATGAAGTAATTGATAATGCTCAAGATGAAGCACTAGGTGGATATGCTACAAAAATATTTGTAAAAGTGATTGATGATGAAACAGTAATGATTGAAGATAACGGTCGTGGTATTCCTGTGGATTTAATGGTAGATGAAGATAATAAGAGTGCCTTAGAAGTTATTTTTACTTCTTTGCATAGTGGTGGTAAATTTGATAAAAAAGGTGATGGTGCATATGCATTCTCAGGTGGATTACATGGTGTTGGAGTATCAGTAACAAATGCTTTATCTCTAAGTTTAAAAGCTATTGTTAAGAAAAATGGTAAAGCCTATGAAATTGGTTTTGAAGATGGTTTTGTAACTAGTCCATTAAAAGAAACTAGTAAAGTTAATAAAAATGACCATGGAACTGCTGTTATAGTTAAACCAGATCAAAAATATTTTACAAATCCATTAAATGTGGAACAATTAAAAAATTATTTAAGAGTTAAGTCGGCACTATTACATGGTGTTGAAATAGTTTTTCAATATAAAGATGAAGATCTAGTTACGTGGACTTATGCTAGTTTAAAGGATTATTTATTACAAGAATCTAATAAGTTAAATAAAGAAGAAACTTATTGGAAGAATCTAGAGCAAGATTCTATGCCAAATAAATCTGATTTTGTTTGGGATTTTAAATATTTTTTACCTAAAGGTTCTATACTAGGAGAAGAGGGAGAAGGATTACATGTGGTATTAGGATTTTTAGAAGAAGGAAAAAGATTCTCTGAAAGTTTTGTAAACTTAATTCCAACTTTAAATGGAGGAACTCATGAAAGAGGATTAAAGACTGGTTTGTTTGAAAGTTTAAAGTCATTCATGAATCATTATAATTTAATGCCAGCTAAATTAAGTATAGAAGCTGATGATATATGGTTAAAAACATCTTTTGTTATTTCTTGTAAATTAATTGAACCTAAATTTGCAGGGCAAACAAAAGAAAAGCTAAGTGTAGAATATGCTGCTAAATTAGTAGGTAGTATTATTAAAGATAATTTTGAATTATGGTTAAATGACCATCAAGAATTTGGTGCAGTTTTAGCTAGTATGGTGATAGATAATGCAAATAAAAGAACTAAAACGGAAGTTCCTGTAGATAGGAGAAAAAATAGCACATCAACTGTATTACCTGGTAAATTAACGGATTGTGTGCAAAAAAATAATATAAATACTGAATTATTTATTTGTGAAGGTGATTCTGCTGGTGGTGGTGCAAAAATGGCAAGAGATAAAGATTATCAGGCAATATTCCCAATTCGTGGGAAAATTTTAAATGTTTGGGAAGTAGAAAAAGCAAAACTTTATGAAAGTGAAACTATTCAAAATATAGCAATAGTTATAGGAATTGAGCCACATACAATGGATGATGTTATTGATTTAACTAAACTAAGATATAATAAAATTTGCACAATGTGTGATGCGGATGTTGATGGTCGGCATATTGAAGTTTTATTATTAACTTTGTTTTTTAGACATTTTCCTCAAGTGGTAGCTGGTAGACATTTATATGTTGCTCGTGCACCATTATTTAGAGTTGATTACCCAAAGAATAAAAAGAATAAAAACAAGTTAGATGAAAAAACATATATTCAAAATGAAAAAGATTTAGATATATTATTAAAAAAATTACATAGAGATTTTGATGATACATCAATAAAAATATCTCGTTTTAAAGGATTAGGAGAAATGAATCCAATGCAATTATGGGAAACTACAATGAGTCCAGAAGGTCGTTTTTTAATAAATATAGTATTTGATTCCACTACTCAAGAAAAAGATTTGGAAGCCTTTAATTTATATATGTCTAAAAAAGAAGCTGGAAAAAGAAAAGAATGGATGGAACGAGATGGTTCATCTGTAGAAATAGATGTTTAAAATTAATAAAGGAATATAAAATGAAAAATACAATTAATATTGCAGAATATGCGAAAACATCTTATTTAGAATATGCAATGAGTGTAGTAAAGGGTAGAGCAATTGCATTTATTCAAGATGGATGCAAACCAGTTCATCGTAGAATTATTTATAGTATGTATAAAATGGGGATAAGTGATACATCCTCTCCAATTAAATGTGCTCGTGTCACTGGTGATGTTATTGGTAAATACCATCCACATGGAGATATGGCTGTTTATGAAGCAATGGTTTTACAAACACAACCATTTAGAATGAGATATCCAATTATTGAAGGTATTGGAAACTTTGGTTCTCGTGATGGTGATGGTTCTGCTGCTGCAAGATACACTGAATGTAAATTTTATCCAATTGCAAGAACTTTATTTGATGAATTAAATGAAGAAGCAGTAAACATGGTTCCTAATTATGATGGTAAAGAAAATGAACCAGAATTTATGCCAGCAAGAGTCCCATTAATATTGTTAAATCCAATTGAAGGTATTGGTGTAGGTATGGCAACTAACATGCCAAGTCATAATATTACAGAAGTAATTAAAGGGGTAATTGCCTATTTAGAAAATACAGAAATTACAATTAAAGAAATGTTAAATTATATTAAAGGTCCAGATTTTGCGACTGGTGCACAACTTATATCATCACAAAATGAAATAGAAAAAATATATACTGAAGGAAAAGGTAGTTTTAAATTAAGAGCTAAATATTTTATTGAAAATGAGGGCAGTAAAAATTGGAAGTTGGTATTTAATGAGATACCTTTCGGAGTTTCTACTAAAAAAGTGCTAGAGCAAATTTTTGACTTAATGAATCCAGAGGCAAAAGCAAAAAAAGATGCCAAAGGGAAAATTAAACTAAGTCAGGAACAAGAACGATTAAAACAACTTTATATTGGATTGGTTTCTGATTACTCAGATGAATCAGATAAACAAAATCCATTAAGATTAGTAATTACCCCCAAAAGTCATAAACAACCAGTAGATGAATTGGTTACTTTGTTATTGGGGACTACTTCTCTAGAGGATAATTTTAGTGCTAATTTCGTAATAGTTGGATTAGATGGTAATCCTACTCAAAAAGGATTGATAACCATAATAAAAGAATGGTCTACTTTTAGATTAGAAACAATCGCTAAAAGATGTAAATATCATATTGAAAAAATTAAAAGTAGAATGCATATTTTAGAAGGTAGAAAAATGATATTAGATCATTTAGATGCCGTTATTCAAATAGTTAAAGAATCAGAAGATCCAAAATCTGATTTAATTAATGCTTATGGATTAACTGAAATTCAAGCTCAAGATGTTTTAGAATTACGGTTGAGACAATTAGGAAAATTAGAGTTAGCAGGAATTCAAAAAGAATATAAAGAAATTGAATCTAAAAAAATAGAATTAGAAAAAATTATATTCTCAGAAAAAACACTAAAAAAACAAATGATTAAAGAATTAAACCAAGATTTGGTTAAGTTTTCTGATGAAAGAAAAACTGAGATTCTTGAGGCTGAAAAAATAGACTTATCTAAATTACAGGAAAAAAGTATTAAGATAGTAGAGGAAGATGTTACTATAGCATTATCAGATAAAGGTTGGGTAAAAGTATTTAAAGGTAAAAAGACAATAGATGAAATGAATTTTAAAGAAGGAGATAAATTAAATTATTATTTCCATTGTAAAAATTCAGATACCTTAGCTATTTTTGATATGGATGGTAAAGTTTATAATTATACGATTACAGATATAGCTAAAGATGGAGTTCCTGTAAACACACTCGTTCCATTAGGCACAAAAATAAATATTATTTTTCCTATAAATAAAGAGTATAAGTATGTTATTACTCAAGATAGCGGGGTTGGATTTATTGTTACTGGTGAAAACTTAATGACACGTCAAAAAGCAGGAAAAGAAATGGTAACAATGGTTGAAGATAGTAAATTGTTTCAGCCTTTATTCTTCCAAAATAAAGAAGATAAAACTGCAATAAGAATGGCAGTTATTACAACTGAAAATAAATTTTTAATGTATAAGTTAAATAATATTTCTGAAATTGGTAAAGGTAAGGGAGTAGTTATTTGTGGCTTGCCTGATAATCAAAAAATTAAAGAAGTTAAAATTATTAGACCTAATGAAGAAATTAAGTTTATAACTCAGGGTAAAAATAAAAAGGATTTAGAATTTACCTTGAAACCTGAAGATGCTATTCTATTCGAAAAGGGGCGTTCTACAAAGGGTGGTTTCTTACCAATAAAAGATAAGTTATCTGAAATTAAGTTTGCATAAAAAGTGACACTAGCTTTATAGATTAATATCGCTAGTATAATTTAAATAATTAAGTCCTTATTTGGTTTATCTAGATAAGGACTTAATTTTTACATAAAAAAATTTGTTGACTAATAACATGTTGGGTTATATAGTGATTAAAATATGGGATAATTATATTATGGGAAAATTATATTATGTTGAGTAGAATTATAGTTAAAATAATAGTTGGAGTAATGTTTCTAAATTTTAATAATGTTCTAGAAGCTATAAGCGGTATAATGTTAATACCTCAAAATATTGGTAGTTCTCCAATACAACAAGCAAATTTAAATATTATAAGTCGTGTTTCAGAGATGTTGCATATTATAGGTTATTCAGGTTATGTGATGGGGTTGATTTTTTTTATTCAAGCTGCAATAGAGTTTAAAAAATTCAATGAAGGTATGCCTGAAAAAGTAATGGATTTTATAGCTGATGTAAAAATACATGAAAAGGTGGACATAAAAAAAGAAAAAATTGATTTTGAAGATAAAGACCTAAATAGAATAATGAATGAAATTATTGCAAAAAATAATTATTTAAAAAATCATGATTTAGTTAAAGAAAATATAGAATATATCCATATGATTGAAAATACAGAATCAAAGTATTTGCCTAATATTTATAATAATTTTATTGTTATTCCGAAAGAAAAAAGAAATCAAATACATAATAAAAACAATCCATATATTCTAACATTAAATCAATTAAATTTGCTACTTAATGGATTAATAGTTATTGAAGATAATATTTTAGAAAAAACCATTATGAATCAAAAAGTAAATGAAATTTTTTTAAAGGAAAAAATGGGTTCAATATAGGTGTTATTAACTTGATACTTTTATATAATAACTTATAATTAATTTAACAACAAAGAAATCGTATGCAACAAAAATCATTATTTTATTTAAAAAAAGCCAATAAAATTGCTTTAAATTCAAAAGACCAATCAACAAAGGTTGGTGCTTTCATTCTAGATGAGGAAGAAATTTCTCCATTAGGTTTCGGTTACAATGGAATGCCCAGAGGTTTGCCAGATGATGATAAAGAAAAAAATGAAAGACCTGAAAAGTATTTATGGTATGAACATGCAGAGAGAAATGCCATATATAATAGTGCACAGCTTTTAATGAATAATTCAGTTATATTATTAACACATTTCCCAAATATGGATTCTGCAAGAGCAATTGTAAGTTCAGGTATTGATAAAATAATTTTGCCTAAAGAAGACAAAACTCATGAACATTATTCTAGAGTTATGGAAATGTTAAGATATAGTAATGTTACATTGTTAACTTTAGATGGTAATGAAATATCAGAAAAGAAGAAGACTAAATATTGGAACTATATGGAGTTAACTCAAGAGTATGCTGAAGATTTAGCTGATGACCATAGCCTTATAAAAGAGGGGGCATTAATTATGAACCAGTCTACATTTTCACCTATTGCTATGGCAGCAAGTGGACCACCACCTAATTTAGTTGTAGATCCAAAAACAATTGAAAAAGATGGAGTAAATTTTTGGATTCAAGAGTCTGCTAAAAATGCAATTTTTAATGCTGTTCGTCCAAAACTAAAAAATTCAACAGCTTATGTTTCATGGTGTCCATGTGCACATTGTGCTTTAGCTTTAGCTTCAGTAGGAACAAAAAGAGTTGTTACATATCAACCAGATTTTACAAAAGAGGCTGATTTAAGATGGAAAGACCATTTTGAAAGAACTGAAAAAGTGTTTTCATCTGTTGGTATTCAGTTTGATTTAATGAGTGAATATCATATGGAGCAAATTAAGAAACCAAAGGTTGTGGTTAAAAAATGAAAATAGTTCCAAGAAATGAGATATATGGATTTAGTGAAAATAAGAATAATCAATCTTTATGGGAATTTGTTTCATCAGAAGAAGCAAAACATTTACTTCTAGATGATGATGAACAAAATATGAAAGATTGGACAAAGAAAATTAACTATAATCATCATAATACCATTGGTTTTTTTGCTAACTTTAAAAATATTTTTAAAGTAGATGGTAAATTTGAATTTCTTGCCGGGCAAGAAGATATTGGAGCAATTCAATTAGAAAAAGAGGTTGTGATAGTTAGGCATACAGATATGGGAGTTTCATTATCAATATATAGTCCAAACATAAATGAACTAATAAAAAAAGAGTGGAATAATGTTGAAAAAATATTATATGCATTAGATATCGGATTTGTTAGTGCAAAAGACTTTCATTCTTTAAATGAATTTGATAAACTAAATAAAGAGTTAGCAAATAATAATTTGTTAAAACAAAAAAAATTCAAACTATAAGGAAAAATAAATGAAAAAATTAAAATTTATAACAATTGAGGGTGGTGATGGAGCAGGTAAGAGCACATTTATTCCAATAATTAAAAATTATTTAGAATCACTTGGTCAAAATGTAGTCTTAACTAGAGAACCTGGTGGCACAGGCTTAGGTGAAAAATTAAGAGATTTAATTTTAACTCATAGAATGGATTTAACTGCTGAGACTCTTTTAATGTTTGCGGCTAGAGCACAACACGTTGCTGATGTTATTAATCCAGCATTGGAAGATGAAAATACTTGGGTTATTTGTGACCGTTTTACAGATTCAACATATGCTTATCAGTGTGCTGGTAAAGGATTTCCAGAAGGTTCATTAAGACAATTAGAGAATATGGTGCAAAGTGATTTAAGACCAGGAATTACTTTTGTTTTTGATGTTCCTTTACATATAAGTAAGGCAAGATTGGCAAAAACAGGTAAAGTTCCTGATAAGTTTGAAAGTGAAGATGATGACTTTAAGGAAAGAGTTAATAAGGGGTATAAAACCTTAGTAAAACAACAATTAAATAGATGTAAGCTAATTGATTCATCACAAACTATTGAAGATACAAAAGAGCAAGTATTGTTTCATTTGCAAAGTTTTGTGCAGGAATTGAGTGTAAGTAATTCAAAAAAAAACAAAGTAAAGCCATAATTCAATCAAATTAAAAGTTTGAATTGAAATAAATAAAGCCTTGTGATTCTCATGGCTTTATTTATTTCTAATGTGATTTAAACATCTATTTTTATGATATAATATTAAATAATATAATGTAGAGATTAATAAATGATTGAAAAAGCCTTTATTAGCAAAAAAGAAATTAGTGAATTTAAAAAACAATATTCTAATGCAGATATTTATCAGTACCGAGCGTAAAACTACGGACTTTAGGCCGTAGATGTAAGTTCGACAAGCCTTTAGGCTTGATATTTTAATTAAGGTATAAAAATTTTCATTTACATAGATAAAATAAACCAATTCTACATTGACTAAATTAATAAATTATCATAAACTGAAAATTATGAGTAATTTAATTAACAAAGCATACAAAGTTTGAAAACTATGGCCAAAGTTTATCAAGGTAAAATTGATATAGAAGGTAAGCCTGTATTTCAAGACTTCAATTTACCTGACTTGCTCAAAGCCATTGATAAAAAACTGTGTAAATCACAACATTATTTAAGTCGTAAAGAAAAGGAAAGTAAAAATAGAAATAAGCAACGATTAAAAGTTGCTAGAATTCATCAGAAAAGGGTTAATATCATTCAGGATTATTATCAAAAAAAGTCTACCAAGCTAGTCAACGAAAACCAAGAGATTATATTGGAAGATTTAAATATATCAGGAATGAAAAAAAACCGTAAGTTAAGCAGAGCAATTCACCATGTGGCTTGGAAAAGATTTGTATCCATGATTGAATACAAATCTAAGTGGAATAAGAGGCTAATAACCAAAGCTAATCGTTTCTACCCAAGCTCCAAGACATGTTCAAAGTGTGGGCATATACATCAAGGATTAAAACTCAAGGACAGAACCTGGACTTGTACAAGTTGTAATGCCTACCATGATAGAGATGAAAATGCTTGTATTAACTTATTTAATTATAAAAATACCGTAGGAACTACGGTTAATGCCTGTGGAGGAAACTACCTCAAGTCTAACTACTTAAGTAGAATTGTAAGACCTAAAACTAAGATGAAGATTACTTCAACGAAGTCTAGGGCTAATTCCAGCGAAAGCAACGCAACAAGTTGCATTAAAGCAGGAATCCACTGCCTTTAGGCAGGGGTAGTTCAAAGTGAAATAATTTCAAATTTAATTCAACCCTATCATGGTGACAAATGTCCAGAAATTAAAAATTATTTTAGTTTTTGGTATGATGGGAAATATACAAAAGAATTAAATCTTTTAACATATCTAGTCATATTTAATTCAGATAAAGCATTAGAAAAAAAATTTGGTAAGTATGACTTTAATTTTATAGGAAATAGAACCTATAAAAATTATATATTGAAATTTGAAGATTTATTAATTGTAAGTCCTGCAAAAAGAGAAGTTATTATTCAACCAAATAAATCAAAAGAAGAATTAATTTCTCAATTAATTGCTTTTGAAAAAGAATTTATTCAATTTGTTTTGGATTATATTTTTAAATATCAAGATACATTACTTTCTAAAGTAGAAGTTGATGATATTAATAAATTAAAAAATGAGAAAATTATTAATGAAAATTTACAATTAATATTTAATTAAAGAATTTTATATAATTTAACTCTATCATGAATACCAAACCAAGCTAGATTAGCCGGTTTAAATAAAGAGGTTTCTTTTTCTAATAGGGAAGCACAATTTTCTAATTTATCATAAAAATCATCATTTGCAGTGCAACCTCCATATCCTTCTCCAATATACATAAGAATTTGTCCTTGTGTCATATTTTTTAATATATTATTGGCAAATGAAGATGAATAATCTGGCCATGACATGATAACCATATCATATTTTGAATTATTATCTTTTAAATGTTTAATGCTATCAACTTCAATTATGTCAGTATGTTTCTTTGAAAATCCATATTGGTTATTTTCAATACTTTTATCTGTTGGAGTGACATCTAATCCAACATCTTGTAGTAATTTACTAAGGAATCCAGTTCCTGCCCCAACTTCTAGAATTTTATTATTTCTAAAAAGTTTATCAGTTATATTAATAAATTTATCATTAACTAAATAAAATCCATAATTATTAATATAGTCGTCCCGAAATAAACTAAGTGCCATATTTAATGAAAAATTAGTATCATCATTTGTAAATAGTCGTGATGAAAAATCATTAACTATTCCTGTTTCTAATAAGGATTTAATTTCTAATTTAAACGGTTCAAGAGACTCATTAAGTCCACTAAACATTTGTGAGTAATTAAGAAACTTAGAATCAAAATTATTAGAAGATGGATTTATTTTTATTTTAGGCATATAGTAATTATAATCGCTTTTATATGAATTGAAAAAAAACTTGACTTTATGGTTGTTTAATTTTAAAACTAAATAAGTTTATAAAAATAGGCAATATATGAAAAGTGAAGAAGTATTAATTAAAAAGCAAAATAATTTTTCAACATTTATGGATGTAGATAAAACTATCTCTGCTTTAGCTAGTGATATTTCTATATTTTTAAGTGATGAATTAGATGAATTAAATGTTTCATCTCATATTTTTAGAAATGGAATGGTACGTTCATTGTCTAGGGTTATCAATTCCTTAATGAAACAGGAAAAAACAATAGTAATATTTCCAGATTCTATTCCTGGGTTTACATTAATGATTTTTAGAAAAGTAGAAATTCCTCTTAATGTTTCAAGTGCAACTGTAGAAAGAAACCCAATAACTGAAGTAAAAGAGTATCAAGTTTTAGATGGTGTTATATCTAGGTTTTTCAATAAAAATAATCAAAAAGTATTATTAATTGAAAATTCAGATATTATTTTTGCATTATTTCCTGTTGCAGATACTAAAAAAAATCTAAAAGAAATGGAAATGTATATTACATACTAATAATTATAATGGTTTAATCTTGTATTGTAGGTTCTTATTTATTATAATTAATTATATAGGTCATTATAGGATACAAGATGAGTAATAAAACGAATATAAAATTGGGAACAATAAAAGACTTCAAAGAGAGAGTAGATGCTTTTTTAGGTCGAGAACTAACAAAAAGTGATATAGCTGTCGTGAAAAAAGAAACTGTTTTAAGTGGAAACTTCAATATTAGAACATCAAATATTGAAGAAATATTAAAAATGGTAAAAGAAATGAATAGTAGTGATGCCATTGTTGTTACAGCAGAAGATTTAAATAAATCTCAAGAATCTCAAAAAGTTAAAAAACAAAAACTTAGATAAATCTTGCAAATTTTTTAAAAATAGAGTATAAAGAAAATAATTTAATATTATAAATTAACTAATATGTAATAAGCAAAAGGAAAAATTATGTTTGATGCAGGCCAAAAAATATCACAAGCAATATTGTCTAATGAACAAAGAAAGTTAAGTGCTTCAATAGCCGAAGGTGTAAGGATTCAACGAGGCACTAACCTTGATTTGGAGAGTAAGAACTCAAGGTTACGATGTAGGCTTGATGAAAGTGAACGGAAATTAAGAGAATCCCAAGAAGAAGTTGAGTATTATGAGCAGTTACTTTGCAAACCAATGCTTGAGATGGCTCGTCAAAATGGTCAGTTTAAGAAAACATATGAAGAACAAATGACTATCATGGCTGATTGGATGGTTTCTCAAAAAGCTTTCAAGGAATTAGCTATTGAATTTGGTTGGGAAAAGGGACAATCAGCAGAAGAAACAATTCAACAAGGATTTGCTAAGAAAATAGATGTATTGGAAGACAAGCACAATCCAGAACATCTAACAAATGTTGGAGATTCGACAATTATTGGACCAAGAAAATTAAAATTGATTGAAAAAGAAAAGTCAAAGTTAAAGTAAAAAATTTAGGATAATATAATAAAAGACTTTATGTTAATTCATAAGGTCTTTTTCAATTGATGAAAAGATTAATTGCAAACCTTTCTAGTATTAGTTTTTTCTAATCATAAATTATTTAATATAAAAATAGCATAAAAAATCCTCTAAACAGTAATGATTAGAGGATTTAGAATATTTTATTCTACTTATTTAGCAAAACAATTTCATAGATGCTGTGTAGTTAGAGAATTTATTTTAACCAGCACCACCATCTTCTTTTCCTTTTCCTATTTTAGATCCACCTCCACTAGATGCTGGAGGTGGTTGGTTATCACCAAAATCAAAAGACATTTGTTTTCCAGCATCACCAGTTATTTTACCGTAAGATTCTGGATTCTCCTTAAGTTTTTTAGACTCTTGAGAAAGAATACTTCCAATATTTCCACCTTCAGCTTCATGACGAGTAAAGGTATTAGAAATCATCCCTGATATAGCTTCTCTTGCTTCTTCTGGTGATTGTCCAATTTTAGTTAAATTATTCATTTTCCCATTCAATGAAGCTACAATACCTCTATATTCAGAACTTCCAATGTTGCCACCAACACTAGTATTGCTAGCTAGTTTATGTGCACCATCCCCAAGTTTGGAATCAACACTAGAAGCCATACTTTTCTCATAAGATTGATCAAATGTGTAGCCCTTTTCCATGTTTTTCGACATATCTGCTCTAAATGATTCTGCACTAAATGAATCTTTGCCACCAAGGTCATTATTAGCTTGTAAAATTTTATTTGAACGTTCTTGTTGGGTAAATCCATTAGCTTTACCAGATTGAATCATTCCTGAACTACCATAACCAAGTTTATCATCAGTTTCTTGATTTTTCGATTCGTTACGACTTTCTACATCTTGTTTATTACCTTTGTCTTGTAATTCTTTTTGTTTATTTATATCAGACTGTTGTTTTATATTACTAAATGATGATGCAGCCCCACCAATAGCTTTATCTGTCATAAGTCCAATGGCAGCACCACCAATAGCAGCACCTTTTTGTATAGCACCTTCATTCATTTGACCAGCATATTGTCCTAGTTGCTCTTGACCCCCACCAATCCATCTCATTAATTGATCTGGAATTGAGTGCATCATTGAAAAAGTGCTTTTAATAATTAACATCATTAATCCAGCATAAAGACCTGTTCCAAATAAAATACCAAAAAATCCAAGGGTACCATCAGGTGTATTAGAAAGTAATAAATCAAAAAATATAATATTTAATAAATTGCCAAATAAACCACTCATTACAATAGCAGCTATTAATCCAAAAATAATTAAAGTTGGTCTTAAAATTAATCCAAGAACAAGCATGTAACCATTACCACCTTTACCTGTCATATCATCACCACTTGGATGTAAGTGCATTACTGCCCATAATGGAGCCGCAATAACTGCTTCTATTACCATAAGAGTCCATCCAATAAGAACTCCAAACCAAAGAAATAATGGTGTATTAGGTAATATATAAGCCAACATACCTCCTATACCTTGAAAAGCTAATAATGGTCCTGCTAAAGCAACGAAAATTGCAATAACAGCACCTGTGCCATTTAAACTAAATCCAGCAATTGAAAGACCTGCTGCCCCAGCTATAACAGCAGAAGAAGCTATCGCTGTCATAATGCTATCAAGGATTTGAAAACCTATGTCACTCATTATTATTAATGGATGTCTTGTGTCTGTTTTTACATTAGTAATATCAAGACCTGAAGTCCATGATGTGATAGATGTCATTATGCTATCTGAGTTATCAGAAGAACTACCTGAATTATAAGAATTCACGCCGTATTCATCCACCACAGGTTCTTGTAAACTAGATTCAATTTCTGGTCGTTGAGTCTTAATAACTTCATACCCCTTTTGAAGATAAGAATATACGTGATCCAAAGCCATTTTGGGTGGAGATATAATTGAAATTTTAGATTTAGATATAGATTTAGTTGCATTATTAATTTTATTTTGTTGATTAATTATGGATGTTGCCCATGTTCCAGCTAAAAACCAACCCTGTTGTGCTGCTAATTGAGAAGCATTAGATGAATTAGCAATACCAACTGCTGCCGTTTCAATTTTTTGAATATATTCAACAACTAAAGCATCAAGTTGACTATAGTTAACTGTAGATGTTGGTAATATTGCCTGTGTAGCTAGTATGGCAGTTTGAGTAACAATATTTTTAGTAGCAAGAATATGTGCATCATGTATTGGTTTTAAATCAACGCCTTTAAAATATGCAGATGTAGAACCTAAAGATGTTATGCTTGTTGTAACTAGTCCTGTGGATAATTTAGGAGCATTAGGTAAGGTAACCGTTCCACAAGCTGTTTTACTTTTTAACATTCCACCAAAATCACCAAATTCATAAGTATTACCAGTTAATACATATTTGTAATCATATTTGCCTAAAATAAAGCTACCACTTTCAGTACTGTCGGCATAACTTTTATTTAAACTAGCTAAGCAAAGATTTATGACATAGACATCTTCAACAAATTTTTTAACCATACCTTTTGAAGTTGTAGAAAGTTTAATTTTTAATAAGGGAGGATTACTCATATAAGATGTCCAAGCCATATTAGCTAAGGTACTACCTTGCATAATTAACCACATAACAATACTTTGCATAACACAATACCCACCAGCTAAAACTGGCATAACTAAAGCCGTTCCCATTGCTGTTCTTATAGGAACCCAAACAGAAGAGAATTTTTTACCTAGCATTTCACCATCATGAGCAGTTCCTAATGTTCCTACTAAAATCGTATAAGATACTAAGATACCACCAACAATTAGAACAGCACCATTAAATGTTGCAATACTAGATCCAAAAACATCATTTCCATGATCTAGAAGACTCCCAAAAATTTCATTAATAAATTGTCTACTCATGTCACTAGGTGATGGAGGGGAAAATCCAATCCCAGCAAATGCATTATCTAAAAACAAGAGTTGCCCAATTAATGCGAAAAATACAAGTTTTATTTTATTTAACAGAATCATATTGTCTCCCAGACTTATTTTATTATTACCTTTTCATTTTATAGATTTTAAAAAAACATTCAAGTTTTTATATCTATTATCTTTTATATTGACTTTTTAAGTACATTTCAAGTATGTTATAGAAAATAAATAAAAAAAGATAATAATATGAGTGAAAAACTAAATTTAAATAAATCTGCTGTTGATTTTTATTGGAAAACACAAGATCAAAGAATGTTGAAAATACTATCTATGATGGAGGCAGTTGAACCATGGGTTGTAGATGATGTAGAGTCCGTTGCAAAAGAATTGGTTTCTTTTGGTAAAAAAATAAGTTTAGCAAAAACTGGTCAGCTTTCTCAAAATTCAGATGATGTTACCTTAGTAATGACATATATATTTTCAGGTAAAGCCTTGAGGATGTTGAATTGGTTAGATGATAATTATCCTGGATTATCATTTCATTATGTAATGGAAGCAAGACAGAGAGAAGATTGGGAAGCTGGCCGTTTACTATTAGACAGACTAAAGACAATAAAAACATTATCTTTATTGGGAATGATTTTTACACCAATGAGAACTCGTTTAATTTCGGGGTTGTTAGATGATGATGATGATGATGATGATGAAGTAGAAGATTGAAAATAAATTTGATTTTTTATAAATTTATATTATTATAAAATAAGTATGTAAAAATTATGGGAAAAGGATTAACATGAAAAACAAAAAAATGATACCTAAACTTTTAGTTGGGTCACTTATATCTTTAATTAGTATGACAGGATTTGCTCAAAATGGAACTATTTCTATACCAAGCATGCCTTTTCAATCTCAAGCTCAAGTAGATTCATATAAAATAGGGTGTGACTTTCAAAATGTATATAAGCCAATGTATGAAAGAGCTGCAAATGCAAATGTTTTATATAGGAATCAAACAGCAGATCCACAAATAAAAGAACAAACATTGAATACTCCTTCAGTAGCAGCAAAAAGAACTTGTATAGAAGGAGCTATTAATCAGATTAATAGTATTGGTAAACAGGTTAGCACAATTATGTCAATTTTAGGAGGAAACACAGATTGGGGTTCAATAGCTTCTGCTGCTGGAACACAACTAGCTAATGCTGCATGTAATCAAGTAAATTCTTATGCAACAGGTGCAGTATACAATTCAACATCAGGAGTTACATCAGGAATTAATGGTATAACAGGTGCAGTTGGTGGAGCCGGGGTAAATACTCCATTAGGAAATGTTAATATTGGTGGTCAAATATTAAATCAAGCAAATTCAGCAAGTGCTAACACACCACCATTACTTAAATAAGAAGAGGTAAATTAATATGAAAAAAAATAAAATTAAATTAGTGTCTGCAACAGTATTGGCATTAACCATTAGTTCTGCAGCAAATGCACAATGGGCAACAATTAATGTACAAGATTTTTTAAATAGAATGTTTCAAAGTGCTGGGTCAAATGCTATTAAAGGTGCAGTAGATTTAACTAGATCATCAATTGATAATATGGTTCGTTCACAAACTGAAAATCAGGCAGATACAGATGCTAGAGCAAGAAAAGCAGCAGCCGAATTAGCTGCACGTAATGCAGTTACTCCAAGTGCTGTAAAATATCCAACTGTAGAACAGTGTATTGAAATAACATCACAACCTGCAAAAACACCATCTATTGCTTCAGCAGGGAGAAGTGCTGGAGGTGGCACTCAAGGTGGTGGTCCAGGTGGGAAGAGAACTCTTGTAAAAAGTAATGCCGCCTTACTAAATAAAATATTAGAACAAAAATCAACATTAGGTACTTGTAGTGATGAAGTAGCTGGAGCAGCAAATTGTGCTAAAGATTCAACAATTACAGAAAAATATTCTGGTGGTGATATTTATCCACGAGGAATTAAGGGTAATATCGAAGGAGTTGTTTCAGATTCAGATACTAATGCAGCATTTAAGAATCATACAATGACTCCAACAGGTTTTGAGGTTGCAAAAAAATATGCTTCTGATATGTCCTATTATGATAAACCAAAGGTAGCAGAGCCAGAACAACTTGCAAAAAATCCAGTATATGCAGCACTATATTCTTCAATGCAAACAAAATTAGCAGCAGCAAATGATACAATTTTGGATATAGCAAAACAACAAAGAGAAGCAGATGTTCCTCCTTCTGGTATCGCTGGTCAAGTATGGTCTTCAGCAACAGATTTTAAAACAGTAACAGGATTACCAGATAAACCATCAAAACCATCAATTTTTGATATTATTAATTATGGTGTGTCTAAAGATTTTGTAGGAAACTCAACTGCTGATTTAAGTTCAATACAAGAAGTTAACAAGAGATTATCTGTTTCAAATTATATTGCATGGCAAGCATATAAGCAACAACAAAATACTAACATATTGTTAGCACATATGTTAATTCAAATGACAACTCCAATTACTAAGGCACAAGTAGAAGCCGAATTTACAAAAACACAAAATATGAGATAATTCTCACAAAGAAAATTAAAGCCAGCAATGCTGGCTTTAACTTTTTTAAATGTTTGTTTGACTTTTATTTGTTCTTCTGCTTTAATTTATATTATGGATAAATTTTTACAAAAAATAGAGTTTGATTTAGAAAATAAAATACTATCTTGCATTCATGGAGAGAGTATTATTAAACCATTTTTAAAAATTTTTGATGAAGTTAGAGAAAAAAATAAAAAAATAACTACAAAAAAATCAAAAGTTAGTTTATCTGAAAATTCAATTTATAATGAAGTAATTCGTGAATTTTTAAAAGACAACCCTGAATTTATAAAAGAGAAAGAAGAAAATGAAAAATAAAACAATAACAATCTTAATAGCTATTCTTTCTTTCGGTGGAACTACAGCCTTTGCTCAAGGTTCTTTTAATAGTATGGTGTCAAATCCATTTGTATTTTGTAGTAGTCCAAAACCATGTAAAAGATGTCAGCCATTAAGAAGAATTTATGAACAAATTTGTCCGGCAGGGGATGCTAATAAATTTCCAAATGCCTTAAATTCAGCAGCAAATTCACCAGCATTAGAAGATGCTAAAAAGCTTGAGCAACAAGTTCAAAATTCTCCAGGGTTGGTTCAGGCAGTTGATTTAAATAATCAGGCTCATCAAAAATTAGGGATTGTTAAGCCAATACCACTTCATCGTAATGATTTAAGAGATAAAGGTTATGAAAATATTATTATTGAAAACCAAACTTTTCAAGTTCTTAAGGATCAAGGGTATGAACTTCAGGTATTGCAAGCACCAACAGGTCAAACATATCAAAATAAAAATATAACAGATACAATTTATGAATATAATGGTCAACGGTTTACAAGCAAAAATCAATTAATTTCATATATTCAACAACAAATAAAAGACCAAAATGGTGGTTATGGTTCATCAAATTTTAGATAAAAATAAGCCCCTGTGGGGCTTATTTTATTTTAGTTGAATAGATAATCCCCATTTTATTTTTAGCCAAATTCTTTCATGAAAATAATAATCAACACTTAAAATTAAATGCATAATTGTTGCACTACTAAGAGCACTAATAAATAATGTTTATCTTTGCAGTAGAACTAAACCTATCTATTATAAAGTTGTAAAAAATATAATAGAAGATAATTATAAAATTGGGGTCGTTACTGAACTTCTCCCCAAAGCTAAGTTAGCTAAATTAAAAGAAGATAGTGGGATAAATCTCACAGAAGCACCGTCCTTTAGGTCGGTGTGATTCACGAGTTTCATAAATCATCTTATCTTCCTTATGTCTAAGAGTTTTTAATGAGTAAGAATGTCTTGTGCTGAAAAAGTTCTTTTCTTTTCATCAAGTTTTTTAACTTTAATTCCAACAGCAGGTTCACCTTTTTCACTATAGCATACAATTCTATGAACAATTTTAGGATTATCTTCTGCTAAAATACCATGTGGATTTTTAATCGGATCTCTTTTAAGACCATCAATAATATATTTAAACATTGTGCTCATTGCGTCTTCATCAACTAATCTACTAGCTTGTCTAAATAATGTAATTTCAACACTATCATCAAAGTATGGAAGATTTCTTCCTAATGCTTTTAAGTCATAATATTGTGCATCTAGATTTTGTTTTATAATATCATGCCAAATTTTCTTATAAGTAAATATCTCATATTTTCTATATTGTAAGATTGCAAATATTTGATTAACACTTAATAGCTTCGCACCAGTAAAAAGTAACGAAAGATGAATGTCGGAAACAGATGAAGATGGTATGGCAGATTTATTAAGTTTATTTATGTCTGTAACATTGACTCCGACAGCTTTAGGTTTTTTATTCTCTATATTCTCTATATTGTCTGAAAGTTGTATTTTATTATATTTTTTTAATTTATTTGTTTCTTTAACTTTTATTTTATCCATTTGATTTAATGTTAAAATAGAGTCGGATAAAGGTTTGTCTCCACCAATAACACTAGATATTTTTAAGTTAGAGTTTTTTTTCAACATCTCTTTAAGTTGTTCTTCTGTATAATTTAATCCCATATGTTTCCAAAAATAAAAAGCTAATAATTAACTTTTTTATTGTAGAATTATTTGGCAAATATGTCAAATAGTTATTTTTTAAATTTAAGTGAAGGTGCAGAGCTATTCTTAAGTGATTTTGTAGGTTCATTACTTAAATCATTTTTGTTTTTAAATAAGATTGTCATAGCAATTTGTTTTGCTTGATTTAATTGTTTTTTAGATTTTAATGTGGCAATATGTTCTAGAATTTCTTTTGAATTTTCCCATACAGGTTTAAAATTTTGAGCGGCTTTTAATTGATGATATTTTTTTGAAAAGCTTTTTGTATTTATTTGAGAAAAATCAGTAGGTGAATTTTCATCATATTGTGGGTCAATACCAAAGAGGCTGATTAGTTTTGTGTTAGACATATGTATATTCCATTCTATATTATTATATTTTATTTTTCTTCCATTTCTCCATTAACTTTTCAGAGCCAATGACATTACCTGTATCACCAAGAAAAACAGGTATTTGAGAATATTTATTAATTACTTCATGTTCTCTTCTTGCTAATATTTCACTGTAATCATGCAAGTGCTCATTAATGATGATTGCTTGATTTTTGATATATTTTTCTAAAGGTAGTGTAAATAATTTTTTGTGAAAATTAATATGAACAATTTTAGCATCATCTTGATAGTATTCTCTACCGACTAAAGTACTTAATGCGGAAAGAATATCTAATTTTTCTTTTGTATCAACATAAAGTGCAATAGCAAATGCTGGAATATCGGGTTGTTCTTCTTGGTCACCAAAAATACTATTTGAAATAAAGTATATATAATTATCATTTTCTCTTAATACAACTTTATTCCATTTTATTAAATAAAACCATTCCGTTTCAGATGGTTGAATGGCAAAAAATGGCTGATTATTTGATTTTTTACCATTACTAATTCCTAAAGAAAAGTTTCTACTAATTAATGGGTCAAGATATATAACATCGTGCAATATTTCATATGGAATTCCATTTTTAGTTTCATTTTCAATCCAAGCTAAAAAACTATATAAGCCTGCACAATGTTCTATATACTTTTCAAATTTTTTCATTTTAAACCTTATTTAATCAATTGATATTAAGATACAAAAATAATTCAACTTGACAATAGTTCAAAATAAAATAAATTATAAAGATATATTTCGGAAATTTAAAATGGCATATCCAAAATCACAAGACAAAAAAATAAACAAATTATCTAATGTATTAATAAGATATGCCGAACAAGAGGGGGTTGAGTTTTCTTTCGGTGGAAAGCCATTATATCCTGTAGAGGCATTGTCTTTTTTTGGTGGATTATCATTATTTTTAATTGAAGCCAAAGAAAATTATGAGAAATTATATAATAACTTATATTCTGTAGAAGAGTTGATGGGTGGACTAGGTAAAAAAATAAAAGAACAAACTCAAGAGCAACAAACTAAGGAGCAAGAGTTTTTAAGTAGATTACCCAAAGAAAAATTATTTCCAATAGAGTTTCATGAAAAAGAGGAAGATACTTTTTTTGGGTTTATACCTAGAATATCTGAAACTATTCCATGTGATTTTTTAACAATTGCACATTTTTCTCATTATACTTTAGATGAATATTTAAAAATATATAAAAAAAACAAAATGTTATTAATTGATGGAAGAATACCTTTAGATTCATTATATGATAAAATGGTAACAAAAATAAATGCAAATAAGGTATTAGTGGTTCCTTTGTCTTCAATTTCAAAAAAAATTACAGAAAGTAAAGGATAATCCATTTTAAAATTATTAAATTAAAGTGCTTGGAATTTTTATATTTTTTTGATATAATGGAACTATAATTACGAAGGAATTAAAATGGCATTTGGAAGTAAAATACTAAACAGTAAAGAGGAAAGTGATGTTCCTGTTTTTTCTCATGAAGAACAAGAAGAAAAAAATAATTTAGCTTTCTTAAAGCCAACTAAAAATGCTAAAAAAGATTCTTTAAACGACCCATATAAAGAAGAAATACTTAAAAAAGTGGCATTTCAATACACTTTAAAAACATTAAATGCATTAAAAATTGTATCTCCTATTATTACAGCTTTAATGCAAAGACCAGGAATTGATGCACCAAATGAAGAAATGTCAGAAAGTTTTCGTCATTTAATTAAAGAAATTGCATCTGTTTCTAGTATTGTTTGTGAAAAAATTGGAATAGATCCAGAGAAAGAAAAAAACTATTGGGTAAGAAATGTTTTAGAAAAATCTTTTGCAGAAATATTAAAATCTCAATGGACTATAACTGGAACTACAAATACTGAACAAATAGTAAATTTAATTGATGATATTGTAAAGTTTAGTGATACAACTTCAGAAAAAAGTCAATATGATGAAATTCCTGATAGAAGTTTAGTAAAAATGGCTAATATCAGAGCAATGCTTCCTATTTTAAATGAAGCTCAAACTCATTTTGATTTATATCGTGACTTAGAGACAGATATTGAACCAATAATGACAAAACTATTTAAGACTAGTGCTAAAGCTGTTGAGAAATTAGCTGATAGTTATGCTGATAGTCAAGCAAAGTCAAAGTTATTTTATATGATTATTCAAGAGGCTGGAACTCTTTATGCTTCAGCTTGGCATGCAGAAGGATTAAGAGTAAGTAATATTATGAATACATATAGTCCAGATAAGTTAGAAAAATCTTTAGAAAGACATAAAAGATTAGGTGGTTTACCTTTAGATAAAATTGAACATGATTTTGAAAAATATTTTGATAAAATGATGGTAATTACAGACAAGTTAGTATCTTCACCAAAAAGTGGAATTGATAAAAAATTAAAAAATAAACCTTAGGTCTAATTAATATAAAAAGGGAGTGTAATTTTACACTCCTTTTTTATTGACATCTCATCAAATTTATTAGATATATTATTATAATAAGAGTCAAAAGGAATTATGATGCTAGGATTTAATTGGTTAAAAGAAAAAGGTAAGGGTGCTGCTGGTTATGGAAAGAAGATAGCAGATATTGATAATGTTCAAAAAAATGCTAAAGACATTGGTGGTTTAGCTGGAAAATTATTAAATCCAAAGAAAATAATAGAAAATTCTAGAAAAGAAACTTTTATAGAGGCTAAAAATAGATTATCTGTTTCTGATGTAGAAATAATTCAAAATTATAAAAATCAAGTTTATTCTTTTTATATTTCTATGTTTTTTGCTTTAATTTGTTTTGTGGGTATATTATATAATTTGTTTGCTTTGAGAAGTATTCTTGGTGCATTAAGTATGCTTTCTGTTCTAGCAATTTGCTTGGCAAATAGTTTTAGATTTTCATTTAGAGCATTTCAAATTAAGCATCAAAAATTATGTTCTGTAAAAGAATGGTGGGATAGAGCTAGTGAATGGTTTCCTAAAGTGCCATAATATAAAATAATTAATAATAAAAAAATAAATAAGGTGGAATATGGCAGATCAACAAAAAGATTCATCAAGTGATATTATGTGGTTACTATTTGTCATAGTAGGTGTTGTATTAGCAATCGCTTATTTTTTTGGCACTCAAATAAAAGATGTATATTTAACAATTAAATTAATTCAAATAAAATTATTTACATTAGTTTATCCAAGTGCATTTTTTCTTGAGGCTATTAATTTTATAGAAACAACACAACCTAAAGATGTTAACTTTAAAGAAGTTTTAATTATAGGTAAAAAGGTTGGATGGTTTATAAATATACCTTTAATGATTGGATTGGGATTATGGGGATATCGTGTTTGGAGTAAAAATCCATTACAAAAATTTAAACGTGTGTTAACAATGCAAACATTAAAAGAGTCAGAACAGGTTTTGTGGCCTTATATTTCACCAATGGTTAATGTTAATTTAATAAAGGAATCATTTGATAGTGGTCCTTATGCTATGGCATTAAGACCTTATGATTTCGCTACAAAATATCATCTTTTACAAGAAGCTAAAAATGTTGATAGTCTAGATAGAAAGAAATCAGAAAAACTATTTGTTTCACAATTGGGTAAGCCATTTTCTGAATTTTCAAGATTAAGAAAGCATGAAAAAGCATTGATAGCAATTTTTGCCGCCACAGGATGTGGTGATAAAGATGGAGCAATGAATGCTATTAATGCAATAGCTATAAGTGCCGCAAAAGTTGGTGTTAAAAAAATGCCAGATTTAAGTTCTGCAAAATCATTATTTAAATATGTTGAAGATGAAAGAGTTCGGCATATAATAAAAAAACATGCTTATGTTTATACTTTAATGGCTCAAATGTTAGAATATGCACGAGGAACTGGTGTATTCCCTCCATCTTATTTTATATGGTTAAAGCCAAGAGATAGAACTTTATGGTATACATTAAACTGTGTTGGTCGTCAGGTGGCTTTCGTTGAAGTTGCTGGTATATTTGGTCACTGGAAAGCTGAACAGGTTGCTAATCATAAATTAGATTCACCATATGTTACAAAAGCAGTGGAAGGATTAGAAAGAGCACTTGGTGAAGTTAAAATAGTATAATTTTTATTAGTTGTTTTTAACTTCAATGCAATGAAGATTAGGACTTGATATTACTTTTTGATAAATTATTTTGTTATTTTTATTTGACAATATTTATTTTTTTATATATTATTAAGTTAAGCATTAAAATGGAGAAATATATGTTTGGAATATTAAATAAATTAAGCGATAAATTATTATCATCAAAATCAAAAGTTCACTACTTTCAACCAAAGTCTATTAATATTTATTTTAAAAATTCAGTTAATCCTGAATTTAAAATTTTAAATTTAACTAATTTAAGTTCAGTAAGTTTTTTTATTGAAAATTTTATTATTGAAAACACAGATACAAATTATGTATTGGTGGTTAAATTAAATAATGAGGAAAATAATATAATGGAATTAGCTACATTTAAAACAATAGAAGAAGCTAATGAGGCTCTTCAAGAAATAAGATGTAAATTATATATGCCTGTTAAGTCTATAACAAAATGGGTAGTTATGTTATCTGTAGCAATGGTTTTTTGGAGTTTAACTGCTGGATTTATTAGTGGGTTTACAAAAAATAAAGAGTTAGCAGTTAGTGAACAATTAAGTGCAACTTTAAAATATGAAAACCCATCAGTAAAAACAGTTGAGTCTGGATTGCCACAAGTAGCTAAAAATCCTGATGTTCCAGCTATGAGTGAGGGTGATTTGAAGCAAATGATTGAGAATTTACAAAATCAACAAAATGGTGGTGGTGTATCACAATCACAACAGCTAGAATCACAACAGGTGCCACAGGCACAAGAGCAATTAAGTCCTTCAGATAAATTATTAAAAGGTTTAAATTAAGAAACTTATATATAGTTATTTAAAAAAGAGCCATTGGCTCTTTTTTATTTTGTTGACTTTTTATTTCATTATAGTAATTTGAAAAAAATACTTTAATTTGGAATATTATGGCACAAGATGATTTTAGAGGTCCCAATGGTAGAGAAGTTCAACTATCAAGTATCATTAAAGATACTAGAACAACAAAAGAAAAATTTTCAGATTTTATGGCATCACCAGATGGCTTATTAATGGCATTAGGATTTTGTGGTTCATTATTTATTATTTTTCCAGCATTTGGAGAATTTTTTGCAGTAATAACTGCATGGTTAATTAGATATGCTTCTAAAAAAGAGTTCAGACTTCCGTTTAGAATACCTAAAACTTCTGGACTTATTGACCCAGGACAAATAAATCCTGGAACAGATATGCCAGAAATGTCTGAAGGTATTACTTTTTTTGGTAATGAAAGAAAAACAAAAAAAGAATTATGGTTTAATAACTCTGATATGAGAACACATGTTTTAATTTTCGGTTCAACCGGGGCAGGAAAAACTGAATCTCTTTTATCTCTAGCTTATAACTCACTAGTTCAGGGTTCTGGATTGATTTATGTAGACGGTAAGGGTGAAAATGTTTTATATACCAAGGTTTTCTCAATGGCTAGAACTATGGGTAGAGAAGATGATGTATTATGTATTAATTATATGACTGGTTCTCGTGATGTGTTTGGTCCTCAAGAGAAGAAACTATCAAATACATTAAATCCTTTATCTAGTGGTGGTTCTGGTGGACTAACAGAGCTATTAGTGTCATTAATGGACGATGGTGGTGGTGGAGGTGATATGTGGAAGGGTAGAGCAATTTCACTTATTTCAGCAATTATGATGGCATTAACATATATGAGAGATCAAAAAGAAATTCTATTAGATGTTGAAGCAGTTCGTGAATATTTAATTTTAGATAATATTATTAAAATGTTTAAAACACGAAGAGATTTCCCAAATCATATTCGTGCTGCAATAAGAGCCTATTTAGTATCTTTACCTGGTTTCCAAGAATCAGCACCAAAACAAAATGATACAGTTATGGAGCAACATGGGTACTTGCAAATGCAATTCACAAAAATGTTGGGGTCATTATCTGATCAATACGGATTTATTTTTAAAACAAATCTTGGTGAGGTTGACTTTAAGGATGTAGTTTTAAATCGTCGTATTTTAGTAGTGTTATTACCTGCATTGGAAAAATCAACAGATGAATTAGCAAACTTAGGTAAAATTATTGTTGCATCTTTAAAGCAAATGATGGCTCAAGCTTTAGGGGCAACAGTTGAAGGAACTTATGAAGAAGTTGTAGAAACAAAACCAACAAATTCACCAGTTCCATTCATGACGATTCTCGATGAGTACGGATACTATGCTGTAAAGGGAAGTGCGGTTATGCCAGCACAGGCCAGATCTTTAGGATTTTCGATGATTTTTGCTGGACAGGATTTACCGGCTTTTGAAAAGGCATCTAAAGAAGAAGCTGCCTCTATTGTGGCTAATTGTAATATTAAAATATGTATGAAATTAGAAGACCCAAAAGATACATATGATTTATTTGAAAAATCAGCGGCAGAAACAACAGTAGTTGTTGATGGTAAATATGAGAGAAAAGAAGGTGGCTTGATGGGTGGTATGAGACAAGGCGGTGGTGGAAATATTGAGACAAGAAAGAGAATAAATATTCTTGACTTAAAGGACCAAAAAGAAGGTGAGGCTCATATTATTTTTAAATCAGCATTAGTAAGAGCCAAAATGTTTTATGCTTTTACACCAAAACCACCAAAAATAACAATGAATTATTTTGTTAGAGTAGAACCACCTGATGTAGAAGTTATTAATCAGATGGATAATGGGTTGAAGTCATTGATTAAAAATGTTGTAAATGAAAATAAGATGAAAGAGTTAGAGGAAAACTTAGAAACTGATAGCCCTAACATTGAAAGGTTAAGAGTTCTTTTAAATGAACATTCTTTTCATAAAATGAGTGAGGCTGCATTCGCTACAATAGCATCACTAGGTAATGAAATTTATGAAACATATGATGAAAAAATTAATTTATTGAAACAACAAATGAATGGTAATCTCAATCAAGATGATGAGGATGAAGAGGCAATAAATGTATTTACAACGAAAAAAGAAACTGAGAGATTTATAAATGATAGATATAGTGCTATTAAGAAAGATGACTCAGATAAAAAGAATGATGAAGATGATGAAGATGATGAAGACGATGAGGATATGGATGAAGATGATGATATAAATGTATTTATTGAAGAGTGTGAAGCTAGAAAAGGTTTTGAAAATATTGAAAAAATGATTGGTGCTTCTGATGAAGATGCAAAAGAAGCAGCAAATAGAACTGTAGCAGATATGAAGAGGGTTTCTCGCTATCCAACAGAAGGAAAACCTGAAACAAAAGAACCAGAAGAAATTATGGATATTCTAAATGAATTAGATGAAATGTTTGATTCTGATGATGAAAATTAAAATAAAACATTGACAAATGATTTATATTTTTTAAAAATTCATATAACAATATAAAAAGAAGTATTAAATTATTCATTTTTTACAAGATAAGTAGGTGATTAAGTATGAAACGTAGAGGATTTTTAGGATTTGCCGCATCGTCAACAACATGTGCAATGTTTCCTTCCATAGCTCAAGCTGCTGATAATAATCAGCAAGATTATGATATGTATAGAAGACAATATACATATAAGCCTGTTGACTATACAAAAGAGTTAAACTCAAACTATAGAATAGAAAATAATATTCTACCATTTAATGAAAAACAACAAGAAGATTTTTGGGCAAAACCAAGAAGAATTTTTCTAAATAGAAAAGATACTGGTGAACAATCAGAAATTCATTATTTTAAAAATGGTCAATTAGATCAAAAACAATATTGGATGGCATCCTATTTATTAAGAGATGTGACACAAAAGAAAATGGTATATATGGATCCTAAGCTACTTGATTTAATTTGTGCAGTTCAAGCTTGGTTAGTTTATTATGGGAATGATTCACCACTATCAGTTACTAGTGGATTTAGAACACAAAAAACAAATAGTAGATTAGAGGGAGCAGCAAGAAACTCAATGCATTTATATGGTAAGGCATTAGATTTTCGTGTTGCTGGATTAGATATTAAGTCTATTGCTTCAATTGCTGATCAGTTTAGTGCTGGTGGAATTGGATTATATCCTAGCAGTGATTTCTTACACCTAGATACAGGTGGTGTAAGAAAATGGACTAGTGGGAAAACTAAAAAATCTTAAAAATAGATTTATTTAATACATTTATTTTTCTTGACTTTATCAAGAAATAAGTTTGTCTTTTTTTGTTGCTTAAGTAAATTAACATATTCAACTTTATAATGCTTACACTTTTTTAAGTGACTAATTTTTAAATTAGAATTAAGTTCATAAAGTTGAATTTTAATTAATGGAATTATTATATTAATAATTATAAAAATCCAAGCTATAAAAAATAAAAATAAAATTATTTTTTTTATAAAAAGCATATTAATTAAATCAGAATGTTTAAGTATTTATATATTTCTTTACCATAAAATAGATATATCCAACTAGATAATACAAGAGATGGTCCATATGGAAATTGAACATCTTCATTTTTACTTATTTTAAAATATAACCAACTAAAAATACCAATAAATGGTGATGCAAAAATAGTAAATACTGCTCCTGCTACTCCAGTAAAAGCTCCAATAGCTGCTACTAATTTTAAATCACCACCACCCATAACATCCACACCTTTTAACTTCTTACCAACAGTAGAAAATATCCATAATATTAAATAGCCAATAACTGCACCAAAAATAGAATTGTTTAATGTAATGTCTATAATTCGGATTGAAAATACTGAGGATATTATTCCTATCCACATTAAAGAATATGTTAATCTATCAGGGAGAAACATAGTTTTAATATCTATTAGTAATAGCAAATATCCAAGCATAAAAAATAAGGATGCCAAAATAAATCCTAATAATGCAAATTTAGAAAAAAATATAAGGTAAGATGTTAAAAGTATTATTCCACTAAATAATTCAACGATAGGATATTGAATAGAAAATTTAGTTTTACAAAATCCACATTTACCACGAAGAAATAAATAACTGAATATTGGGATATTGTGATACCACTTTAAAGCATTATTACAAGAATAGCAGTGGGAACTAGGGAATGATAAATTAACACTAGTAATATACTGTTCTATTTCATTTGGGCTTTTAATTTTTTTATCTTCTAACCATTCTTTGATTTCTTTAGCATTTTCACTATCAATCATTTTGGGGTACCTAAAAACAACAACATTATAAAAACTACCGATACATGCTCCAATAATAAAGAAAAATACACCAAAAATTGTAGTATTTGCTAGTGCAATGTTAATTTCTTCTAAAAAATTCATAATAAGCCCTTTTAATTTGATTAATTTAATTGTAAAATAGTAATTAGATAATAATGAATGGATATCATAATGACAAAAGATTTTAAAGTCAATAATAATGCGAGTTTGTCACCAGGAGAGGTTAAGGAAATATTAGATGCTTGTAATAGGCAATTTAAAAATAGTAAGGGTAAGGAAGATAGCCAAGAAGGAATCAAAATTTTTAAAAAATATTTTAATAAAGATAATCCAAGATTTGATATAAATAAGCCATTGCCAGGGCAAGGTGATTGGAATGCTTTGGCATTTACTACTTATTTTAACAAAATTGAAGAGTCAAAATTTTTAATGCAATTAGGGGCAGATTCAAATAATAAACTTAGTGGGAATATAAGCCTAGTAAGTGTTGCTGCGAGAGATGGAAAAGCTGCACTGTGTTTATATTATTTAAAAAATGGCTCTAATGTTGATGGTGCCTCTGATGATGGAATGACACCAATGATGAGAGCTTGCGAAGCAGGTCATATGGATGTAGTTCAAGTTATGATTCCTTTTAAACCAAATATAATGTTAAAAGACAATAAAGCAAAAACTTGCTTAGATTATGGACTCATGAATGGACATTATCCAATTGTTAGGTATATTGAATATTTTTACTTACAAAATTCTATCCCATTAAAGGGTAATTCTGTAATCAAAAAAGCAATTAAGATTTAATATAAAGGCCTAGATTTTACTCTAGGCTTTTTGCTGATTAGTCCTATTTTATAAAGAAGAAGATAAGTCTGATTTTTTTTCTATATCAATAGTTTGATTATCAAGAGAAAGAATATTTAAACGGATTTGTTGAAGTGTGATTTTATTACCATCTTTTTCAAAAACAACACTATCATTAATTTCTTTTATTAATAATTCTTTTTGTTTTGGGTCAGTATTTGTTAATTCTATTTCTTTTCCAACTTGTGAAACAACTAACATTAATTCTTTAAGGTGTGTGACATTATTGCCAATAATAACACTATACTTGTCTGCGTTTTCAATAATTTTATCCTTGTTTTTAAGAAGTTTTTCAATTCCAATATATCCTGATAGAAGTTCTGTATGGTTTTTTAAGGAGTGAATAACTAAATCTGGATTAAAGTTGTTTTCTTTTGCAAATTCTAAAACTACCTTAATGTATCTATTGTCATTTTTAGTTACTTCAATAGTTGAATTTATGCTTATGTTTTCTTTAATAGAGTTTAATATTTTAGGAAACAAAATTGACGTAAGCATTTCTTGTTTAAGTTCTGGTGTTAAGTTATTAAGAGCAGTAAAGCTATATTGATTATTAGATGTGTTTTTTATAGCACTAAAGTTGTGTGATAAATTTGTTTCAATTTTAGTTTTTAATTCATCCTCTGTTAAAACTGTGCTCATTACAGATGAACTTAGCATGTCATTAATATTAATGCCAAGAAGTGAAAAAGATTTAGAGAATTTCTTTTCAAGAAATTTAACATTTTTCTTTTCACCAATTAGAGTAATTATATTTTCTATGTTTCCAGGAATTTCTTTTGTTTCTTGAATTAAGACACCAATATTTGTTGATTGAACTTTTAGAAAAGAAAATAATTTTCTAAATGTTGTTTTAGCTTTTTCCTCAACCCTCTTAATTACAAAATGTGCTTGATAACCAACTTCATACCAATCAGGTTGTTTTGGATTTCTAAATGCAATACTTGGATCAATTGTTGACATTAAGGAAATAATAATGTTTTTAACTTTATTAAATGGGTCAACAACATTTGTTTTTTCAGGAATAGACGTGTTTATTTCAGGTTCATCACCATCAAAAAGGTTATTCATTTTTTCTTTATTTCTAACCATATTAATAAAGAAAGAAGAGTTTTGTGCACCTTGACTCAAAATCTTTGTCATTTTTTTCTTTTGTTCTTGAGATATTTTTGGATTAGATAATACAGAAATTATTTTATTATTAACATCAGCCTGTTTTTTAATTATATCAATAAAATTAGTAATTTCAGTTTCTATAATAGGTGGTGGCATATTTATTTCACCTAAATTGGTTTCTTTATTTTCTGTCATTTGTGGGTCTATTTTATTCATATTATATAAATCTTTCTTTTTATTTATCATTAATATATTATAGTAACAATTTTTTAAAAATCAAAAAAGTTAATAAATAATTAATTTGACAAAGTTAAGATTGTATTTTATTTTAAACAATAATAGCTCTATGTTTATTAGAAACATTAAACAAGAATAAAAATAAATAAGAAAAATAAAATATGAAAACAATATTCGGTATAGATAGTGCCTTTGTTAGAAAAGGGGGAAATGTTCCTGTAATTTGGGATAGTGAAAGAGTAATTAATGCACATATGTTATTAGTTGGTAAATCTGGAACAGGAAAAACATACACATTAAAAAAGATTATTGATCAATTAAATAAACAATCCAACAATAAGATAAGAATAAGGGTTATTGATGTTCATGGAGATATTGATATTGAGGGGAGTTCATCTGTTAAGTTTTCAGAATCAAGCCAATACGGATTTAATCCATTAGCAATCAATCCTGACCATGATTTTGGAGGGGTTAGAAAAAGAATTCAATCTTTTATTTCAGCACTAAATAAAACTGCAAGAAAATTAGGTCCTAAACAAGAATCAGTTCTTAGAAATATATTGTTAGACTTGTATGCTGCAAATGGGTTTTATGAAAAAGAGCCATTAAGTTGGGTTATTTTTGATAGTCAAGGAAATAGATTGTTGCATAAAGGTCAACCTAAAAAATATCCAACTTTAGATGATGCGTATCGTTATGCAAATTTTAAACACAAGGCCATGTTTTTAGGAACATCAAATAAAGCAGTATTAAATTTAGAAGAGGTGAATAAAAAAGCAAAACAACTATATTTAAAGCAAAAGAATATTCACAAAGCTCATACGGTTGAAGATGCTAATATAATGAAGGCAGAATTAAAAAATGTGGGGGCCGCAGCTATAGAAGCATTTAGCACATATATTGAATCTATGGAAACAGGTATGGAGCTTACAGATTTAATCAAGTATGATTCTATTGATACAATTAAGTCTGTAGTGGATAGATTGGGAAATTTAGTTTCTTCAGGTATTTTCAAAAATAAAGAACCTGTATTTGAATCTTCCGCATCAATTTGGCGTTATGATATTAAGGCATTAACCAATTTAGATGAAAAAAAACTATTTGTATATTTTTTATTAGAAGAAATTTTTGGACAAAGGGTTCAAAAGGGTATGCAAAAAGATGTTGTAGAAATGATATTTTTAGATGAAGCAAACTTGTTTTTTACAGACGATGCAGATAATATTATAAATATTATTTCCAAAGAGTCTCGTAAGTTTGGGTTGGGTTTATGTTGTGCATCACAAAGTCCAACTCACTTTTCAGAAGATTTTATATCTAATGTTGGAACAAAAATAATACTGGGTTTAGACCAAATGTTTTGGGATGGTAGTGTAAGAAAACTAAAAATAGAGCAACAAGCTTTAGAATGGATTGTTCCTCATCAAAAGATGGTTGTGCAAATAAACAATAAAGCAGAATTAAAAAATAGATTTATTTGGGTGTTACTAAATAAAAGTTAAACTTGATTTTTAAATTTATATTTGTATTTTAAAGTAATTAAACAAAAGAAGAAATAAATGACTAATGAATTTGATATTATTGACCACCCACTTGTTTTAATGTGGTTTAAAGATTTTGCTAAAAATGAAGCAAGAGGATTAGCATTTTTAACACAAGGTAATTCACAATATTTTAAATCTATTTGGGGGGGTCATAATGGTAAAACCCAAAAGTTCCTATATTGGAAAAGAGAATATCTAGGTATTACTATTTATATATACTCAGACGATACTGCAACTTTCTATAAGGTTCAGTATTTAGGTGAAAAAGAAGTGTTTTTAAGTGATAAAAAAATGGGTTCTTATTTAATTGGATTTTTAAATAAATTAACAAAAGAAATAATTTCATAAACTTCTTTACAAAAGGATTATTTATTGTTATATTCATACCAAAAGGGTATTAATTAAATGGATAATTTTACAATGTTTATATCAAAAGAGGCAGAGGATTACTTTGCTAAGCAAGTTTTGAATAAAAAAACAATTCAAATTAAGTTAAAAAATTCAGGTTGTTCAGGATATGCCTATGTATTGGATGTAGTCGATAGAAAACCATTAGATATTAAAATTAAAACTATTTATTTTGAAGTTGCTGAAATAGATAAGCCAGCATTAAATAATGTATTGGTAAATTTAAAAAAAGATGGATTGAATACACGAATAGTTTTTGAAAATCCACAAGCATATAACGAGTGTGGTTGTGGTGAAAGTTTTTCAATAAGGAAATAATATGAATGATATGTTAAATATAACAGATAATGCAGTAAAAAAAATACATGAGCTAATAATTGAAGAGGGAAATTTTAATCTTAAATTAAGAGTTTTTGTTCAAGGTGGTGGTTGTTCTGGATTTCAGTATGGATTCACTTTTGAAGAAGACCAAGCTGAAGATGACTTTAAAATAGAAAAAGATTTTAAAGAACAAAAAATAGGATTTTTAATTGACCCATTAAGTATGCAATATCTTGCTACAGCTACAATTGATTATGAAGAAAATTTAAATGGTTCACAATTTGTAATTAAAAACCCTAATGCATCTTCTACATGTGGATGTGGTTCTTCTTTTACTGTTTAAATTTTATTAATTGATTTTTTAACTGTATTTATTGTTAGACCAATATCTAATGCATCTTTTAATAGTTCTCTATCTCTAGCTTTTTTAAGAAAATCAATAAGGATTTCATTTTTTGAAATATATGTAGCATAGTCTTTTCCTAAGTTTTTTAAAGAGTTTGTGTCTTCCATAAGGTGTTCATCTAGATATAATTCATTATATTTAAAGTTAAATTTAAAATCAGGTTTAAATGTTAAACAAAGTTCAAAAAATGCTAAGTCACAATTTAATGCTTTATCAATTTCATTTAAGGTTCCTTGTTCAAAATCAAATCCAAGATTAAATAATCTTTCCATAACAAGTGGGTTTTGATTGGTTTGTTCATATAAGTTGTCTGCCATTTTAGTACTTATAGATTTTACATCATCCTTAGTAAGTAGACTTAAAAAGTAAGGGACGATACTATCTACATCCTTTGCTCTTTCAAATACATGATTAATTAAAAAAGCATCTTTACCAATGTAATTAATTGTCATAATTGGTGAAATTCCAATATTCATTATTTCTTTAATGGCAGCTAATCCTGAAAAAGCAGATACATCAATGAATTTATTGTTTTGACATTCTGTTAATATATAGTCGTTCTGAATTATATTCTTAGATGAAAATTCTATAACTTGCTTAGCAAGTGCATATTCTATTATTTTATTCATAAAACCCTTATTTTATAAATTTATTATAACTAAATTTATAAAGAATTAAAGTCTTTTAATTTTAATAGAACAAATATTATTCAGATGGAACTAGTGATGCTTGATATTTTTTAAAGAAATTATCTCCAGCTTCAAGTAGGAAATTATCAAAAATTTCAGTCATAACAGGTGCAGGATTTATTGTTTTAATTTTTCCAAGTTGATGAATTATTTCTTTTAAATTAATTAATTTTCTTTTATTCCAATCTGTTTGCATTAGTTCTTCAATAATTTCTAAAGTAGATGGGCTAACTTGTCCTCTTTTACTCTCTTGTAACTTAACAGATGTATTTTTAATAAGAAGTTCTGGAGAAAGTGGTGGAGATTTTTTTTCTATAAGAGCATATAGAGTTGAACCAAGACCATAATAGTCAGTCCAAACACCAACTCTAGATGGTTGAAAAAATTCTTTATGTTGTTCAGGTGCGGCATAGCCTGGTGTATGCATTGGTGGTTGTTTACTTTTAACTGGATCATCAATAATTCTAGCAGTTCCGAAGTCTAAAATAAGTGCTTCTTTATTTGGTCTTAACCATATATTGCCAGGCTTTAAATCTAAATGAATAATATTATGTTCGTGAAACATTTGAACGGCAGAAAATACACCTTCAACAATAAATAAAATTTCTTGTTCTGAAGCATTTTTTTCTAAAGAGATAAATTTACTAAGAGTGCAACCATATTCATATGGCATAACTAAATAAGCCGTTCCATTCATCTCAAAAAAATTTATTATTTCAATAATATTACGATGTTTTAATTTCATAACAATTTCTGTTTCGTCTTTAAATGCCTTAAGGCCTTCCATAAAGCGATGTTTTTCTCTCATATTAATAAATTCAATATGAGTCCCTTTGGTTCTTAAGTGTAAATTATTTGGAAAAAATTCTTTAATGGCAACAGGAATTCCATCTTGAGTATATGCTAAATAAACAACACTGAACCCACCAGTGCTAAGTCTTTTTGCAATAGTATATTCATTTAGTTTATACCCTTTAGGTAAAGAAACATTATTTGGCATATTTTTAGTCTTAGTTATTATCTTTATTTTAAATAAAATAATTTATAGTAGTTGTCAATTATTCATATATAAAAAATCTATTTCACTGTTTTATACAATAAGGATTTATAATTTTTGAAAATTAATATATTTGACATTGTATTAATTTTAAAATATATTGATTGAAAAATTATGGGGATTATATGAAGAAAAAATTACTTTCACTATTACTTTTAACTACAGCACAGTTAGGATTTAGTGCCTGTATTCCAGCACAAGACATAGAGTATCAAAATTTAAGTTTATTATTGGTAGCAAAAAATGATAATGAATTAAATAATTTAGTATCTAAATATTGTTTTGATACTAAAAAAATTGGAAATCGTATTCCTAATATAAAAACACTTAGTGCTGTAAAAATATTTGAAAAATATAATGAAAATATGTTTAATACCTCAATAAATGGAGTAAATCAAGATATGTTCTCCATGTTTTTATATAATTCAATATATAATAACAAAACTAGAGATATTTCTGCAGCAGATAAAGAAATAATTGTAAAATTATATCATACAAGATTTCCAGATGATAAAAGGAGTTTAGACAATGTTCGAGAAACTGCTAGTGAGAAACTTAAAAATCAAACAGAAATTTTAGATTATTTGGCTAATAAAATTAAATCAAGGTCAATGATGCATAAAGATGTTTTTGGAAATAATTCATTAGCATATGTTATATTGACAAATAGTCCTCAATATTTTGAAGAGTCTTTAGGGTTAACTAAAAATCTTAATTTATCATTGGTGTCAAGAAACAAAGAAAATTACAATAACCTTCATTTAATGTTTAATCCAAGATTAAAGGGTAAGGATGTGTCTAAACTGAATGATAAAGTTATTAGTGGAATTACACCAACAATGACATCTTTTTCTAGATTTAACTCAATAACGTATTTTTATTTTGCTGAATTAATGAAAGAAAATAATCCTGATTTTTTTAATAAGCTTAAATCTAAATTCAAATTTAATAATAAAATAGTGGAAAATAAAAACGTTGAATATACAAGAAATAAAATAAATGAACAGTTGGACTACATTAAGCAACTGTTAAGTATGAATTAAGATATTAAGGTTTATTCTTGACTTTTTTTATTAATTATTATATTATTTTTAATAATAATTAATATCAAAATGATTCCAAATTCATCACCATATATAAATAGAGATATTGTAAATAACAATTTAGAAAAAGTATTTGCAAATAATTCTTTTTCATATTCTGGAAATAAACCACAACAAAAACAAGCAATATCTTATTTAAATAGGTTAGGCTATGACAAAAACAATACATATATTGTTTCCTCTTGTACAGATGCTATAGATATAGCAAGAATGCTTTGTAATCTAAGAGAGGGTGATGAGGTTTTAGTTCAATCATTTACCTTTTCTTCATCAGCATTACCTTTCATTAATTCTAAAGCAAAAATTAGATTTCTTGATTCTATGGCAAGTAATATTCCGTATGTTAGTTTAAATACGATTAAAAATAATTTAAATAAAAATGTTAGGGTAGTAGTAATTAATCATTATGCTGGAATATCTACACCAGAAATTGTTGAAATTAAAAAATTTACAACAGAAAACAATATAATATTATTAGAAGATAATGCACATGGAATTGGTTCGAAGCATGAGAATAAGCTACTTGGAACTTTTGGTGATTTTGGAGTTATTTCATTTCATGATACCAAAAATATAACTGCTGGAGAAGGTGGTCTTTTAATAACAAATAAGAATAAAGAAAATGTTGAGTCATGTATAAATAAGGGAACAAATTATAATTCAAATCTTGCTCGAAAGAATGGATTTTATGAAATGGTAAGTCCAGGTGGTTCTTTTGGTATTTCAGAATTAAATTGTGCATTACTAAATGCTCAATTAGAAGAGTTTGATTTAATCCAAAAAAAAAGAATGAACCAATGGAATTTTTATTTTAATTATTTTAAGGACATAATAAAAGAAGAAAATATGCCTTTTTTACATTCAAAAGCAAATCACAATGCTGGATTTTTTTATTTGTTTGCTAATGATTTAAAGCATAGAGATAAAATTATTGAAAATAGTAAAAAAAATAATTTTATGTCTTCATTTCATTATTATCCGTTAGATTTAAGTGTATTGGGAAAAGAAGTAATGCAAGGTTCATCTTGTGTTAATGCCCATCTAAATTATGAAAGAATTGTTAGACTACCTTTGTTTTTTAACCTTAATGAATATCAACAAGAATTTATTTGTTCCATCATAAAAAAATGTTATTAAACATGATTGGAATTTATGAAAGAAATAATAGAGTGGTCTGCTTTTTTCATAGGAACGATTGGAACAATATTTGGGGGGAATGGTTGGAAGTATAAAAGTAATCAACTTGAAGGATAGTTTTGGTTAGTTTCAGCACTATTATGGATATGGTTTGCAATATTAAATGGTCATAGTGGTTTGGTTGCCAGTGATTTTTTGGGAGTCATATTATATATTGTTGGAATAATTAAAAGTTTAAAAAAATAAGGACAACATTTTAATTATGTTATCCTTATTTTTTAATTAGCTTTCAATTTAAATTGGTTTTTTCCTAGTTCTCTTTTTAACACTTAGAATATCAGATGTTTCAATTTGAGTATCAAGAATTATTTCTTTTAGGATATTAGTTTTATTTGCATAACAATGAATATATTTAATATCAATTTTTCCATCTTTAGCATCTACTTTAATCTCTCCACCTTTTTCTAATTTACCAAAAAGTAGTTCTTTAGTTATAACTTGAGATATGTTTTTTTCAATATATCTTTCAATTGGTCTAGCACCCAATTTTTTATCAAATCCATCTTTAGCAATAATTTGAATAGCATCTTCTGTAAAGATAGAAATAACCTTTTTATCAAGCAGAGATTGTTGTAATTTTTTAGTATGTTTATCAATAACTTTAATGATATTGGGCATATCAAGAGAGTTGAATTGAATTACATGGTCTAATCTATTATAAAACTCTGGAGAAAAGTGTTTTTTAACTTGTTCTGTTCTATCTCTATCAATAGTGTTTGTTTTTGTAAAACCAATTTTAGCTTTTGATATTTCTGATGCACCTAAGTTTGTTGTCATTATTAGGATAACATTTTTAAAATCAGATTTACGTCCATCATTGTCTGTAAGAGTAGCATAATCCATTACTTGTAATAGTATATTATAAACATCTGGGTGTGCTTTTTCAATTTCATCAAGAAGTAAAACACAATGAGGATTTTTCCTAATAGCTTCAGTTAATTGTCCACCTTGTTCATATCCAACATATCCAGGAGGGGCACCAACTAAACGTGAAACATTATGTTGTGCCATGTATTCACTCATATCAAATCTAGTAAAGGAAATTCCTAGTTTTGAGGCTATTTGTTTAGCTAACTCAGTTTTACCAACCCCACTAGGACCAGCGAAAAGGAATGATCCGATTGGTTTTTCTCTTTGTATTAGATTGGACCTAGAATATAAAATATTATCAACTGTTTTTTCAATAGCTTCATTTTGTCCAAAAACTTCAGACTTTAAGTTAGACTCAAGATTTTTAAGTTTATGTTTTTCAGTTTCTTTAATAGAGTCAATAGGAACTCTTGCCATAATAGCAACGATTTCTTTAATTTTTTCTTCTGTAATATTTTTATCATCATTAGATAGTTTAACCTTTGAACCTACTGTATCAATAATATCAAGAGCTTTATCTGGAAGCCTACGATCATTCATATATTTTATACTTAAAGAAACAGCACATTCTAATGCTTGGTCTGTATATGTTACACCATGAAAGTCTTCATATTGAGTCTTTATTCCATGTAGAATTTCCAAAGATTCTGAAGCAGAAGGTTCTTCAATATCAACTTTTTGAAATCGTCTAGCTAAAGCTCCTTCTTTTTCAAAATATTTTCTATACTCATCATATGTTGTTGCACCAATTACTTTTAATTCTCCAGAGCTTAATGCTGGTTTTAAAATATTAGAGGCATCCATTGTGCCAGAACCTGAACCTGCACCAATTAAAGTGTGTATTTCATCAATAACTAAAACAATGTTTTTATCAGAAGATGCTTCTTTTATTAATTGCTTAAGTCTATCTTCAAATTCACCACGATATTTTGTTCCTGCTAATACAGCAGGCATGTCTAAACTATATAGTTGAAAGTTTTTGATTGAATCAGGAACATTACCTTCGACAATACGTTTCGCTAGACCTTCTGCAATGGCTGTCTTACCAACACCAGGATCACCAACTAAAATAGGATTATTTTTTCGTCTCTGACATAATATTTCAATAGTTCTTTCAATTTCTTTTTCTCTACCAATAACATTATCAATTTTACCATCTTTAGATTTTTGATTTAAAGATACCGCAAATTTATTTAATGCAGATTTTGTATTGTCTTTTGTTTGTTTATCAGATGGCTTCTCTTTTCTTTTATTGTGTGCAATAAAGCTCATAATATCAAATCTTGACACATCAAAATGGTCAAGATAACTTCTAGTAAAAGATTCAGAACCATTCAATTCAAAAAGTGAAACAAATATATATCCCTCATCAACTTTAGGTTTGTTACCACTAGCTTTTTGAAGAATAATAGATTGCTCTCTAAGCTCTTTAAGTTGGATTGTCCATTGAGGGGCTTCATCTTTTGAAATTTTGGGAATATTTTCTTCAAGATAACGAGACACCGATTCACCAAACTGTAAAGTATTCAAGCCCATTGCTTCAAAAATTTCTTTACCTTTTGGTGTTTTTGATAAAAACATCATAAAAGTATCTACAGTAATAAATTCATATTTTTTATTTTTAGAAAAAAGATATGCACCAGTCATTGCCTTAACACATTCTTCTGTAAAGTATTTGCTATTTTGTTCCATAATTCCCCTTTTTATAATTACATTAATATTTTAGCATAAAAATTAATACTAAGTATAGTATTAAAACAAAAAAACTGCAAAAGCAGTTTTTTCTTAATTAATAAATAATTAAACTTTGAATTTATTAAATGTGTGTTCTAAAGTTTCTGAAATTTTCTTAAGTGCTTCTACTTGAGAAGTAGTTACATTAACAGCATTTTGAGAAGATTGTGATGTCTTTTGTAAATCTTGCATGTTGATTGTGATGGTCGCCATTTCAGAACTTTTATCTTCTAGTTTAGTAGAGGCTATGGAAATGTTATCTGCTGTACTCTTTGAAAGTTGAGTAATTTCTTTAAGTGCAACACCAGCCAATTCTGTTAACTTAGATCCTAAAACAACTTCTTGTGTTGTTTTTTCCATAGAGGAAATAGCAATGGCAGTATCAGATTGAATATCATTAATTAATTCTTCAATCTTTTTAGTAGCATTTTCAGAGTCATCAGCAAGACGTTGAACCTCTTGTGCAACTATAGTAAACTCACGACCAGACTCTCCGGATGATGCAGCTTGAATAGCAGCATTCAAAGCTAAAATATTAATTTGTTTAGTAATATCTTTAATTAAACTAGTAACTTCAGAAATAGATTGTGCAGACTCACCTAACTTTTTAATTTTCTTAGAAGATTCTTGAATGGTATTTCTAATTTCATTCATTTTACTAATAGATTGATTAACTAAATTTTCACCTTTTTGAGCTTCTTCAGAAGATTTTGTAGATTCATCTTGAGCAATCCAAGCTGTTTGAGCAATTTCATCCATAGAGTTTGTAATTTCACTAATAGAATTAATGGTTTCATCAAGTTGTAAAAATTGTTTATGAGAAATATCTAATAACTCTTGAGATGTATTTCCTGTAGATTCAGCCGCATGTAAAATATTTGAAGAACTATCTTTCATCTGCTTAACAATTTCACCGAATAAAATTCTAGTAGTGTCAATTCTATTTGCAATATTCATAAGAAATTTATCTTCAACGAAAATTGGTCTAGAAAAATCTCCCTCATCTAATGGTTTAAGTTGATCTAATAAATTATCCGCAACTTGTGCATTGTTTTGATTCTTTTTAAATTCTTTTGCTAAGTTTTCATATTTTTTAGACCGTTGAAATGAAACAAGAGAAATTAAAAGAATGTTTAAGATAAATAATAAAAACAAACTAAAAGAAAGATATTGATAGATATTTAGATTTTTTAAACTTGAAGTATAGGTATTTGTTAATTCAGAAATTGTGTTTTTAATTTCAATTGAAGCCATATAAAGGGATGAAGATAATTCTTTAGAATTATTTAGAAGAACAACGCCTGTTTTTAAACTATCAGAAAGTTCATTGTATGAACCTAGTGAATCTTTGAATTGCTTTAATGCAGTAATAACGTGTGGTGCGGAAGCAGGTTCAATTTCATAAATGGAAGAACCATCAGTAAATATATTAGAAATTGCATTAATAAAAACTAAATCTTTAATTAAAGCATAGCCATCTTCTAATGGAAATGATGCATGATAAATAACATCGGAAAGACTATTAGCACTTCTTTGAGATAAAAATACAAGTTCATTGGCCATTTTAATGGCTTTGGGATTTCCTGTTTTATTTATTTCTCTTTGTAAAGAAATAGATTGTTCTAAAATTATTGGTGCTTGAGTCTCCGCTTTAGATAAGGCATTTTTCAAATTTGATAATTCTTCTTTTCTTTTTACTAAAGAGGTAATAATGATTTTATTGTTAGCCCATTTATCAGAAATACCTTTAAGACTGGTTAATAATACACTATCGATAGGATTAATTACTGTATCATTTGAAGAAATACGACCACCATTTTGTAATACAGTTAATAGTGCTTCTAATTTTGTTGCTGTTGAATTTAAAGTATCAAAAGAAGAAAATTGAGTACTACGAATAGCAAGAGAGTTTTTTTCTAAGGAATCAGTATTGCTTTTAAGAGATTCAATATATTGAATAGTTTGCTTAACTTGATTTGAGCCTGATGAATAGAAAATATAAGAACCAATAGAACCTAATAGTAATCCACCAGAAATTAAAGATAGAGGTAATATTTTAAGTTTATTAATCCAATTATATTTAATTTTATTACCAGATAAAACTCCAGATGTAGTAGATGCAGTTATAGATTCATTAGCATTGGAGAAACTTGTAAGATTCGTTAGAAAATTATCATCAGTAACAGAAATATTTATGTCTTGAATCATTTTATTTTTATTTTTATTTTTTTTATTAAACATGTTATGTCCTTAATTTCCTACAGAAGAAGTTGGCATTCTAAATAAATCTTTTAACAATGGTGTTTGTGGAATATTTAGAGCTTTATTATTTGGTGGAATTGGTGATTCAAACCATTTTGAATAATATTCATTAATTTTACCTGAGTTAATTATATCTAACATATATTTATCTACAAGATTTTTAAATTCTGGATCATTGTTACGAACCATAATGGCTAAAGGTTCAATAGATAAGAATTCACCAACAACAGCATAATCTTGAGGATTATCTAATTTGGCTCTTTCTCCAAACAATAATAAGTCATCTAAAACGAATGCATCAGCAGTGCCCTTAACAACATTTTGTAATGCAGTAGGAAAATCAACTGCTTCAGTTATTTTAAATGACATAGAGAGGTCATCCTTAATTGAATTAAGTGTTTTAATGGTAGATGTTCCTTTGCCAACAACAACTGTTTTATTTTTTAAATCTTTAAGACTAGTAATTCCAGAATTTGTTTTTGCAAGAATACGAACACCGGCAATATAATATGGGATACTAAAACTAACATCTTTTCTTCTAGAAGCATTGTTTGTTGTAGAACCACATTCAATATCTACTTTCCCTGCCATAACTAAAGGAATTCTAGTGCTACCAGATACTTCTAAAAATTCAATTTGTAAGTTAGGTAAATTGCGTTCAACTTTAAGTTTGTTAATGAAGTCAACACAAATATCTATACCATATCCAATTGGTTTTTTGTTTGCATCATAAAATGAAATAGGAATTGAAGAGTTACGATTCCCAATAACTATTTTATTTGTTTTTTGAATTTTATCTAATATTCTTCCAGTAAATATTTCTGGCTTTACTACTGCAACTTGGGAAGATGCTGCGGCAACAGGAGCAGTGGAAGTCTGTGCATTAACTAGTCCTGAATTGGCAAGAAATATTGTTCCTATACTAGATAAAAGAATATTCTTTAATAAGAAACGCTTTTGTTTTTTCATGTTCAATCCTTTTTATTAAAATTTTCTAATAATATAAGATTGAATATTTTTAGTCTATTGTCAACTTTTTTAAGATATTTTTATATCTTATTGCGTTTAACTTTAGTTTCTAAAGCCGTTTTTTTCTGAACTCCATAAAGGTTATTCGTAAAAATATGTTCTGCTAATGTGTTTCCAACAGCATATCTAATATATTCTTCATCTTTTTTAGATTTAATATTTTTATGGTTTGAAAAAAATTCTCTTAAATACTCTGACTTAATGGTGTTTTCTTCCTGTAAATAAAAGTGTGCAAATTCTTGTTTAATTTTATCTTCATTAAAGAATTCTTCTTTACGGTTAATGTTTTGAGATTCAAATCCAAGACAAGCAGTTAATTCAGCATCAGGAGGAATTCTGTTTTTAACAAATTGTAAATAATCATAAGTATGAAGAATTCCATCCTTTTGTCCCATTTCTGCCGCCAAATTAATAATAATTAAACGATTCGCCATTTGAGGGAAAAAATCCATTGCAAAAAATTGAAGCATTTTCAATCTTTGGTTAATTGGAGGAAGAACTTCTATTTTTCCTTCAGCATATTTTTTAGGATAAGGAAAAACAATAACATGATCATGGTCTTCCAGCATTTGAGATATAGCCGAAAAGTGACCTACATGTGGGGGATTAAATGATGCACCATATAAGATATATTTTTCATTCTTTTTCGTCATTTTCAAATACTCCAAAACTTTAGTTATTATATCATAATGTTGAATTTATACAAGATAAACAATATATTTTAATCTAATACTACAACATAAATTTGACAAAATAATTTTTTTATTATACCTAATATCAATAAGTAAAAATTTAATATTAAACTTTAATGGGAAATAAAAATGAATGATAATGTAAAGAAAGATAATAGAGGTTATCTCTATCCAAATAAAAATAAGAATAAACCTACACAACCTGATTTTACAGGTAAAGTGATGGTTGATGGTAAAGATTGGAGAATTAGTGCTTGGGAAAATCAAACACCAGAAGGAAACAAATATCTATCTTTATCATTTTCTCTACCATTAGTTCCTGTTGGTGAGACTAGTGCACAACATAAGAAACAAGAGCCTAGCAATCAAATTGTAGCTCCAATATCAGATGACTTTGATTTAGATTCTATTTTAAATAGCACTGATGATGAAAATCCATTTAACTAAAATAACTTAAATAAATAACTAAAACAAAAAAGGAAAATAAAAAATGCATGAAAATAATCTAATGAATGAAGTTTTGCCACAAGTAAATGGTGGGACATCCAATAATGAACTTGCTTTAAAAATTGCTGAGGATAAAAAGCCGGTAGTAAAAAAAGCAAAAGAAAGTGAGTATCCAAACTTAAAAATTATTGAAAATCCAATAAGAAAGCTACCATCTTTAATTAATGAATTATTAGAAAAGAATTTTTCTATTATTTTATCAAAAAATGGATATTATGTGAGTGGTTTTTATGGTTTAAACAAAGATACAGATAAAGCAGGTTATGCATTTGGACAAGAAACAAATGATTCTGGAGTTATTGTATTTTTTGATTCTAAAGGACACAAACATATAATTAAATCTTTTGAAGATTTAGTAAAGTTTAATAGTCAAGTTTGGGGTGTTTTTTATAAGGTAGCTGAAAAGTATAAAAAACCAGATGCACAATGGTTTGGTTATATGTTAGAAATGGGAGCTTTAAATATAACACCAGGCAAATAAAAAATCTTTAAATAAAAAAGGACGTCCGCATTTGCGGATTTTCTTTTTTAGGTAGGTTGATTTATTCGTTAAAATAAAATAGTGTAAAAAATGAAAAAAATACTTATAATTATTTTGTCAATATTTACTTCTGCAACATATGCAGAAATAAATGATTATTCAACAGGAAATTCAAATCCTGTTGCAAAGTATAACTACTCTGGTCCAAATTCAACATTAAAAAAAGAAGATAATCTTCAATATTTTTCATCAGATATGGCAAATCCAAAAAAATTATTATCTGAAAAAACAAAAGGAAAGTATGCATATTTGTTGAATAGCTCAAAAAGTATGGCAGGATGTTGGGATAATGCAGCAAAGGTTTATGGAATAGATCCTTGGATGTTAATGGCTATAGCAAAAGTAGAATCAAGTTTTAATCATAAGGCTATAAATATAAATAAAAATAAAAGTGCTGATTTGGGGATGATGCAAATAAATCAAATATGGCTACCCACTTTGAAAAGATTTGGTATAAATAAGGAAGATTTATTTAATCCTTGCACAAGTGTATTTGTTGGTTCATGGATATTAGCTCAAAATATTAGAAAATTTGGATACAACCAAGATGGCATTGGAGCATATAATTCACCAAGAAATGTTACAATAAGAAGAAATTATGCTCAAAAAGTATTTAAGGCATATAGAGAAGTCACAAATGATTTATATTATGCAAGGAATAATTAATGGGAAAAGTAAATGAGATATTAACATGCGAAATTTATTTCTCAAATGAACATTATGAAATTCATGTTCCTGTGCATAATTTAATGAGTCCAAAGTTTTTATTAAAAGAAGATAGTCTTTATATTTTTTTATATGATTACAAGGTAGTATATGTATTATTTAATATTCCCAAAAAAATAATTCCATATATAAAACAAGAGTCTGTTTTTTTGTGTGAGGCCATGAGTCAAAATAAATCAAGGCATAAAATACAATTTATGCCTTGATATTGGTGCTAATCAAATTAATTATTAAGTAAATATTTAATTTGATTAGTGAAGTCATCTTTATCAAATGGTTTTTTGATAGCTCCATTTATAGAACCATCAGTTAATAAATAAATACATGGTTCAGGATTTGATGATACAACTAAAATAGGAATTCTTTTAAATCTTTTTTCGTCTCTAATGGCTTGAATTAATTCTGTTCCTGTCATTTTAGGCATTTCAAGGTCAGATATAATTAAGTCTGGGAACTTAGTTGTCATTTTTAAATAGTCTAATGCCGCCAATCCATCTTTTTTTGTAATTATTTCATAATTAAATTTATTTAAAATATTTTCTATATGTTTAAGCACTGTTACAGAATCATCAACAACTAAAATAGTAATGTTATTTTTATTTATTTTTTGTTTGTTTTGATGTTCATCTTGAATTGGAACATATTTCTCAACACTACTATCCCTAACATCATCATCATATGAATTAGCAGCAATCCAACCAATCGGTTTTTTAAGTGATTCGTCATTATTTTTTTGTTTATTCTTTTTAATTTGACAAGCAATAATTCCACCTACAGTAGATTTATTTTCAACAAAATTAATGGTTGGCTTTTTCTGTTGTTGAACCTTAGTTTTAGGAATAGAATTTGCTGCTATTAATTTAGGTTTACTATTTTTCTTATTTCTTCTGATTAAACTAATTAGAATGATTATTAAAAATAATAAAGTAGAAATGAGTAAAATTGTTTCTTTCATATTAATTCTTCTTTAGTAGATTGTTTGTTTTATTTAATATCGTATTATTTTCTTTTTGTAAATACTGTTCAGTTAATGAATTGCTTTTTTCTTTTAAAAAATTAATTTCATCTTTATTTAATTCATAAGTGTTTAATTGATATTTGCTTCTTAATGACTCTATGTTTTTAGATTGAGCTTCATTAAAAAATGTAATATTAGATGTAGCTATTCTTTTAAATAATAAGACTATTTCTGACTGTATATTTTTAGGCAATACAGAAAAGCGTTTTTTATTAGTTAAAACTATATGGTTGTCTCTGTTTTTATTTGTAATTACAATATTTTTATATTCCTTGTAGATGTTTTTATCTAATGCATTTTCTGTAGATGATTCAATGATTTCTGGAATAATATTTTTATTTTTATTAGATAGGTCAATAATTTTTGCTTGAATACCGATAGAGTTTAAAAAATTATTATTAGTAAAATTATTAGTAATAATATTAAGGTTTTTTAAATCGTCTAGTTTCGTAATTTTTTTATTAACAAAAAATAAATTATATTCATCAGGCCAAATTGTAATAGGTTGAACAAATTCAGTTTTTAAAGTTAAAGTGTTTAAAAACTCCGTTGCTTCTGGACTATTAATAAATATATCAAGGGTTTTATCATTAAATAAATATGGTGAATTCAAAAATTCAAAATTGTTAATTTGATAGTAATTCTGAACTTCAGATATTTTAGGAAGAATTATATCTGAAACACCTAATTCTAAAGATTCAAATTCACTATATTTTTCAGAGGGTAATGTATTATTTGAATTTACTAAATTAACTTGAATCTCTTTTGGAAATTTAGCTTCAATTAAGATTTTAAATTTTAAAAGGGCTTTATTATTATTACTGTTGTTTTTAAATGAATGTAAAATATTAAGTGTATTTAATTTCACACTTAAATTAGACTCTGAATGGGCACTATTAATGGAAAATAGCAATGATATAAACATTATAGTTATTTTTTTCATATACAAATTATAAATTATTAAAGTTAGTTGAAGATTTTAGCATTGTTTCATTATTAGAAACTAATATTAAAATTAAATTTGAAAAAATTCTAATTTTCTCATCATTGGATAGTTCGGTTAATGTTATATCTTCAATTTCTAAATAGGTTTCTTGAGCAATTTTAGATGCCACTTCAATAATTTTGGTTCTAGAATTAACAATTAAATTTAACTGTTGATTTTTTAAAAGAATAGATGATACGTCTAAGGGGTAAGATATATAATTAAATTTAGCAGAAATAATATCTATACCATAGGGATGGGTTATTTTACAAAGATTATCTTTTAATTTTTTATTTATTGTTTCAATGTCAAAAATTAAAGTATCAAAACAATTATAATTCATATTGTAAAAAATATTTCTTAATTCAGTATTGCAATGCTCTTCTAAAAATACCTTATAGTCATCTAAAAGAAATATTACCTTAGAGGAATCTATAATGTTCCAGGTGAAATTTCCAGAAAGTTCAAATTTATTTCCATTGTTATCATTGCTTTGAATTTTATTTGCTAAAAAAATATTATGTTTAGTTGATATTTTATGTTTTTTCATTAAGGGATTTATCCAATAAAAGCCTGGTAATTGTTTTGTTCCATTATATTTTCCAACAAAAGAAACAACAATGGCTTCGTTAGGATGTATTATGAAAAACCCTAGTGATAAAAAAACTAAAGAAATAATACAAATTCCAAAAATAAATAAATTACCTAAAAAAAGTGATAGGGTGCTTAAAAAAAAGAAAACCAACAAGATAATCCAACCATCAAAGGTATGTAATTCAAATTCATCATTCTGTATATTCATAAAAACTCCTTATTTGTTTTTATGAAATTTGAAATAAAAGTCAATTTTATTAATAGTAATAAAATGAATTATTATTGTTTTAAAACATAAAAATATGATTAATGTCAATTTTAATTTGACTTTTGACACTTTTTTGTGTTTAATAGGTTTAAATCTACGAGGGTAATATGAGAAATAATTTAAAAGAAAAAGAAAAAATAGTCTTGAATGATGAAAATGTAAATAAAAAAGCAATTAATCAGGAGTTTAAAAAACAAAAAACAATAAAAGTAGATAAAGTACAAAAGTCTCAAGAAATAGAAAGTTTTGACCATTTCTATGGAATAACAAAAACAATAAGAGATAGGGTGATGAAGCCACCAAAAAATTCATTATCAGAATTGGTATATTACGAAAAACTAGAAGAATTAGAAGTTGAATTAAAGAAAGAAAGTATTAGTCCAGATACAAGAGATGAGTCTGGCACAACATTTTCTTGGACACCATTATATTGGAGTGTTAAATATAAGAAAATTGAATGTGTAAAATTATTATTACATTATGGTGCAGACATAAATATGGTGATAAATGATTTGGAAGAATGTTGTGGAACAGTTTTAGATTTAGCAACATTAAGGGGTGATGAAACAATGGAATCACTTTTAAGAGCATTTGCAGAAAAAGATGAAGTTAATTTAAGTCATACATTTAAAGCAATACGAACAAAATTAAGAGGTAAAGCTCCAGCTTTTAATTTTAATTGTTATGGAAAAAAGAAAGCAGAAATATAAATTCAACGAGGTTTTATTGCATGAAGATATTAAGTAGTAAAGATGTTATGGTTCGGATGGATAATAGCGATTGGGATAGTTTACATGATGTGGTATTTGATGCCGCAGATATGGAAGATAGTCCATCACGTAATATCCTAGAACAAGTTATACATAGAATCGATTATTGTATTCTTTTAGATGCAGTAAAATGGGGATTCAAAGACACTGTTGTAAGAGATCAAATCTATGTATTTATTGAATACAGTGTAAAGGAAAATAATTCTTTAGAGGCGTGGCTTAAAGAATAAATATTTAGAACAAAATAAAAAACACTTTAAATTATCCAAGCCCCTCTGAAATCTTGTTGAAAAATTTGACAAATTTTCATTAATTGTTAGTCTAAATCATATGGTTAATACGATAGAAACTAGATTGAAATTAGATTTAACACAAGAATTAGACATTAATTCTTGTGTTTCCTTATGGTCTGAATTTTATCGTAAAACTTGGGTTATGTTTAATAATCTTCATTTGGAAGAAAATGTTATTTGGCATAATCTTATGAATACTAATTTATTCACTAGTCATCAAGTTGATTCTATCATTAATAAAGTTAAATCTGAACATGCTAAATTTAAAGCATTAACTAAATCTCAGTTAAACACACACAAAAATAAACTAGACAATATTAATAAGTTTATTAACAAAGAAGATAAGTTAATTGCTAAATTAAATAAAGACATCATTAAACTTAAGTCTGCTAAAAATTTAGATTATCCTAAAATATCAAAACTATTTAACTCCATCAAGAAAAAACAATTTGTTATTAATCAAAAATCTATCAAACTTCGTAGATTAACCAAGTCTATTTTAATTTTACAAAAAAGGATAGATAATAATACTTTTAAACTTTGTTTTGGTAGCTCTACTTTACTTAAACAAAGACCTGGTAACCATACTGATAAATTTAGATTAAATTCTAACCAAAAAGTTTATGATAACTTGTCTGATTGGAAAAAAGATTGGGATTTAGCTAGAAATAATATTTTATATTCTGTTGGCAATAAAAATAAACCTCAAGGTAATGCTGAAATTCAATATTACCATGATTCTAAAACATTAAGACTTAGAGTCACGGATAAAACTTATCTCAATAGATTAGAAATAATTTCAAAACAACTTAATATTTCAGTTAATGATTTAGACGATAATAAAATTATTAAAAATGGAATTTATCGTATGCAAGCCAGATTTATAGAAATAAATAATGTTGAATTTTGTGCTAAAAATCAAGCTAAATTAATTCATTCTATCAATAATAAACAACCAATTGCAGCTAAGATAATGAAGAAATTAACTCCTAACGGTCAAGATGTTGGGTTTTACTTACAATTATCTTTTTCTGAAGTTGTTATGCAACAAGTTAAATTAAATCTTAAACCAACCACAATGGGCATAGATTTGAATCAAAAAGGCTTGGCTTATTGCATAGTTAAAACTGACGGTAATAAATTAAATGTTACCCATAAAGATAACAATAATAAATCTTATGGATTTATTTCATGGGAGTTAGAGAATAAATCAACAGAACAAAGAGAATGGTTAATTAGTAATGCCATAACTGAAGCCTTAACCATAGCACAAGAATATGGAATTTATTCCATAGCCATAGAGAACCTTGATTTTAGTTCAACCATAAATAATATGAATTCTGGATATAAGGCTAAATCAATTAAAAATAAAAGAAATAAAGTTATCTTTAATTATAATATAATGTTAACTAGCTTTGCAAAATCTAAATTTCAAGAATTAATAGTTCGTAAGTCTGAAAGATTAGGAATGACAGTTAATTTAGTAAATCCTAACTATAGTAGTATCGGTGGATTTGCTAAGTATGGATTATTGAATAAATTACCAGTTGATATTGCTGCTAGCCTTTGGTTAGCAAGACAATCAATATTTGGCAAAGAATTTAAAACTGAAAATAATGTAAGTTTTAAGAAAAAGTATCAAGAAGAAATTTCTTTTCCTTATCACAAACAACCCAAGCAGAGCAATAGGTTGTTTGTAGGTGAGTTGAAATGGAATGAAGTTTCTTCAGCTTTAGGAAAGAATAGAAATCATTGGTATAAAAACATAATGGATTATATTCAACCTACGGTAGTTAAACCTCTATTTGCTCAAGAGATTAATCCTTTTGAGTAGAACCAAAGCTAGCATAAGCTATCTTTGGAATTGTAGGTTTATCAGCTTGGTTTAACAACCCCTACCAAGCGACTTGTTTTT
>Ga0210023_1000039_pt1 | contig 94979 bp, 86 predicted proteins | sample CryGeymeta201524_FD_183987 | JGI IMG/M metagenome (GOLD analysis project Ga0210023, IMG submission 183987) | Groundwater microbial communities from Crystal Geyser aquifers in Utah, USA - Crystal Geyser metaG 2015-24 (SPAdes) (version 2) | ecosystem: Environmental > Aquatic > Deep subsurface >... | reverse complement strand
TGCTGCCCATGCGCCAGCTTGGCGCGCGGCTCGCAGAAATACCCACGGCCACCGACAAGCCGGTGCTGTTGATCTGCAACACCCAGAACCGCTCCAGTGCCACGCTCGCAGCCTTGCGTGAACGCGGTTACGCCCATGTGCGCTTTGTACAGGGCGGCATGAGCGAATGGAATCGCCGGGGCTGGCCGGTGGTGAAGCCCTGATCGTTGGGTTCAACAGCTTCAAGCCGTCCTTGCTCGGCTTTGGCGATGGCAAGCACAGCCTGAAAGCGGCCAAATTCATCGCTTTTCCCTTGGGTGACAATACTTCTATTCACGGAAGAAAGTCACTCTCACATGAAAAATTCCAGCACCAGCGTGACAGAGCACCGTATCACGCTGCACACGCCGCTGCTGCGCGGCGCGCGGCGCTTGCGCATTGCGCTGGTGGGCTTGCCGGGCGCTGGTAAAAGTACCTTGTTTAACGCGGTCTCCAGCACCGCGCCGCAGACTGGTGAGCTCACCGACACCAACCGTATTTACCGCGCCTGCACGGTGCAGATCGGCCTTGACGAAGCCAGCGTGATTGAACTGCCAAGCCTCTTGTCGCTGCACCATTTACAGGACCATGACCTGGGCACCCTCAAATACCTGTTGTGGGGCAATGACCGCCCACCAGTCACCGCCCACGAGCCTGGCGCAGCGCCGGCACCATTCGAGCCGCCAGACCTGATCATCCAGGTGGCCGATGCTGGCAACCTTCAAAGCGACCTTGAACTGGCGCTGGAGCTGAGCCTGCTGGGGCGCCCCGTGGTGCTGGCGCTCAACCAGATGGATGCCGTGCATCGCAAGGGGCTGCACGTCAACACCCGGTCGCTGTCCAACTTGCTGGGCATGCCCGTGGTGCCCATTTCCGCCCTGATGGGGCAAGGCATTGCCGAGCTTTTCAAAACGGCGGTGGCCACGGCGCGCCAGGCCATCTGCCCGCTGCCGCAAGCGCTGAGCCCGCACATTGCCAACAGCCTGGCGCCGCTCGGCACGGCGCTGAACCAGCCAGATATTTACACCGCCTTTCGCGTACCGCAGCAACTGCTGCTGTCGTTGTTTGCCTCCGGGCACAGCTATTTCGAGCGTGAATTGCAAGAACACTTTGCCACGCTGCTGCCGTCGTTGATAACCTTGCGCAACACCGCAGGGCTGGGCCTGCCGCGCCCGCTGGCGGAAGAAATCCACGCTGACAGGCACCACCAGGCGGCCACCATTTTTGAAGCTGCGTTGCGCCCGGGACCGCTCGAACCACGGCACAACTGGCGCTATTGGCTTGACGCCTTCATGCTGCATCGGCAGTGGGGCTTGCTTGCCAGTCTGGCGGTCTTTGCCGGCGTGTTGTTTGTGGTGTTCGAGGTCAGTGGCTGGATCGACCGCCAGACCACCGTGCGCCTGATCGAAGCTGTTAGCGCCTGGCAACCGCAGTCCACCCCGGCTGTGGTGGCGCGCGCCGTGGTGGACGGACTGATCGGTCTGACCGGCATCGTGGTGCCTTACATGCTGCCGCTGCTGCTGCTGCTGATCGCGCTCGAAGAGGTGGGCCTGATGCACCGCATTGCCTTTGTGGTGGACCGGGGTTTTCACAAGATCGGGCTGCATGGCGGTGTGGCCGTGCCGTTTTTGCTGGGTCTGGGTTGCAACGTGCCGGCCATTGCGGCAGTGGCGCGCACCTCGACGGGGCGCGAACGGCTGATTGCCTCGGTGCTGATCACCTTTGTGCCGTGCTCAGCGCGCTCGGCCATCATCTTGGCGGTGGCGGGCAAATACCTTGGCGTGATGGGTGTGATCGGCATTTACGCGCTCACGCTGCTGCTCATCGCCGTGATGGGCTTGATCTTGTCGCACCGGCAGCAGGAAGTGGGCCCGGGCCAGGTGCAGGAGATTCCGCCCTACACCCTGCCCGACTGGCGCGCCATGCTGCGCGAAACCTGGGTTCGCTCCAGTGATGTGCTCACCATCGTCACGCCGCTGCTGGTGGGCGGCAGCGTGGTGCTGGCTTTACTGAGCCACTTTGGTGCCGACGGCCTCATTAACTTTGTATTGACTCCGCTGACCAACTGGTGGCTTGGCCTGCCGCTGGTGCTGGGCCTGCCGCTGCTGTTTGGTGTGCTGCGCAAGGAGCTCTCGCTGCTGATGATTTTTCAGGCGCTGGGCACGCAGGAGATCAACACCGCGCTGAGCACTGCGCAGATCGTCACGCTGCTGGTATTCATCACCTTTTATGTGCCCTGCATCTCGACCTACGCCATCATGAACCGCACGCTGGGGCGCGCCCAGGCGGGGTTCTCGGTGCTGCTGTCGGTGGGCGTGGCGCTGGTGCTGAGCGCACTGGTGCGGCTGGTAATGGGGGTGGTGCAGCCGTGGGTGGGCTAAGCGACACGGAACGGATTTCGGATGGACAAAACTTTTTTGTTTTTTGACATGGGCATTTTGATGTTCAGGCCATCTTGCATGTCTTCACTGTACAGCACCGTGCAAGTGCTCAAACCAGCGGCCGCCACAATGTTGGCATCATAAAGCGACAACTTGTAATTGGCCATCAGCGCCAAGGCCGTTTGGTGGGTGTGAACGCTCAAATCAACCACCTCACAAATGTCAATCAGCGTATTGCTGAGTTCCTGAATATCGGCGAGCGCCATGGCGCGCTTTTTGCCAAGTACATTGGCAAACTCATTGAGTACCTGAACGCTGATCACGCAGTAGTTCGCCAGCAACTGCTCCACCACGTCGGCGCGTGGCCCTGCATCAACCCAGTAGATTAATACATTGGTATCGATGAAGGCCTTCACCTTGCGTTTGCCTCATCACGATCAAAGGAAAAATCTGCCGGAAAAGGCGCACGAAATCGGCGCATCGCCTGCAGGCGCTCGATTTTGCTGGGCAAGCGACTGACGATGACACATGGCTTTCCTTCGGGTGCCTGAGTGGCGGGGAGCAACTGCAACTCGTCGCCGTCGACAATGCCGAGTTCCTGCACCAGTGCCACCGGCAAGCGCACCGCCAGACTGTTGCCCCATTTAGCGACTTGCATAGTAAACGTCCTTTCTGGATATACATAGTCTGGAGTATATGGAAAAACAGACCATGTTCGTGGACTGTTTCAAACCAGCAGCAGACTCAACAGACCAGACAACTAAGGAACGTCTGCATGCACCGCTGACGTCTGGACCCGCTTCACTGCCATGATATTTATCAAGTGCCCCACTTCCCATCAGGCCAGGCTGCCGACCTAAGGAAATTGATCCTTTTGGAGGTGTGATGCAGGCAAACTCCGCGCTAAATCTTGCCAGACTTGGCCAGCGCTGTGCCAACAGAGCGCTGCGCTGGTGGCTGCTTGCGCTGGCGCTTTACCGCTCTGCGCTGGCTGCCCAGGCAGCGCCGGTGCCCGTGCCGGTCCTTACGGTGCACGACGCCATTGGCCCGGCCAGTGCCGACTACAGCACCCGGGGAAGCAGCACCATCAAAGCCTGCCTCGGCGCCGGATGGCCGGGCACCCGCTGTGCCTGCGAGCCCGATGACGGCCAAGCAAATCAACGACACCGCCGCCTTCATCCGCGGCCTGGCAGATCAGCGCGGCCGCAACGCGGTGTGGGCCGAACGCGCCGTGCGCGATGCAGTGAGCCTGACCGCGGCCGAGGCGCTACAGCAAAACGTGATCGACCTGGTCGCCACCAACATCACCGACTTGCTGATGCAGATCGACGGCCGCAAGGTGCAGGTGGCGGGTGGCAAACTGAAGCTTGAAACAAAAGGCTTGATTACAAAAGCGCAGCCACCAGACTGGCGCCACCGCCTGCTGCTGGCGCTGTTTGCGTTGCAATTGCTGCCGGTCAATTACGCGGCACTGGCGTTGATTCTGCTCGGCTTTGCGCTGCTGGCTGCCGAGTTGGTAACCCCCGCCTTTGGTGTACTTGGGGTCGGCGGCGTGGTGGCTTTTATAGCCGGCGGGCTGATGCTGTTCGACCGCGATGTACCGGGCCTGGGCGTGCCGTTGCCGCTTATTTTTGGACTGGCACTCACGGCCGCCGCCGCGGTGTTGTTGGGTGGCAGCATGGCCTTGCGGGCGCGGCGTGCGCCGGTGGTCAGCGGTGCCGAGCAACTGATTGGCGCGCCCGGTGAAGTCACGCAAGTGATCGACGGCCAGACCTGGGCGCTGGTTCACGGCGAGCACTGGCAGGTGCGCGCCAAAACGCCGCTACAACCGGGCCAGCGCGTGCGCGGGGTGGTGTTCCAGCTCGGCCGCTTCTGGAAGGTCAAGGGGCCCGGCCTGGTGATCGTGATCCCCGGCCTACAGCAAATGGTGCGGGTCGATTTGCGCGTGGTCACCATGGACGTCGAGCCGAAGGACGTGATCTCGCGCGACAACGTCTCAGTCAAGGTCAATGCGGTGATTTTCTTTCGCGTGGTGGCGCCCGACAAGGCGATCATCCAGGTGGAAGACTACCTGATGGCCACCAGCCAGCTGGCACAAACCACGCTGCGCGTGGTGCTGGGCAAGCACGAGCTTGACGAAATGCTGGCCGAGCGCGAGCGGCTCAACCTGGATGTGCAGCAAATCCTGGACGCCCAGGCCCAGGCCCAGGCCGAGGCCGAGCGCGAGCGCCGTGCCAAGGTGATCCACGCCGAAGGCGAAAAGCAGGCGGCAGTGGCCTTGCTGGAGGCCGCACAAATGCTGGCGCAGCAGCCCGAGGCGCTGCAACTGCGCTACCTGCAGACCATGACGCAGGTGGCAGGCGACCGCGCTTCAACCATCGTGCTGCCGCTGCCCATGGACTTGTTGGCGCGCCTGGTCGACAAGCCCGCGCGCCAACCGGGCCGGTGTGAACGCAGACAACTAATGTGCATTTTGAAGCGGGACTGCTACACAACCTGCGTGAAGAAATACAAACCGGCCTTGGCCATGGCAAAGAGCACGCCATAAATCACCGACCCCGCAGCAGCGGCCACCGCGAACCCTGCCAACACCCAAACCCCGTCGCGCTCAAGCACCCCGAGCGCCATCAGGCTAATGGCCAGAGCAGGCAGCACGTTGCCCAAAGGAATCGGCAGCACCAGCAAGACCGAGAGCAACAGCGACAGAAAGCCTACAAAATATTCCATCGGCGGCAGGGCCAGAATCGTCAGGCGGGGGCGCAACAGACCTTCGGCGCGCTGCAGCCAGGGCACGATGCGTTTGACCAATGAAGAAAAGTCTGAACGCGCCATCGAGCGCTTTGCCAGAAAGGCCGGCAACCACGGTGCCCGGCCCAGCATGAGTTGTGCTGCCAGAAAGATCAGTGGCGCCCCCAAAACGCTTGAAGTGCCGGGCGGGGTGGGCAAAACGTTGGGAAAGGCAAAGATGAACATCAGGGCACCCGTCGCCCGGTCACCAAGAGCAAGCAGCAGATCGCTGATGGCGATGCGCTCACGCTGGGTATCTTGCGCTAACTCCCACAGAATGCTCGACAACGAATGACCGCCTGAAGGTTTGTTTTCGATGGATTTGAGCACCCGCTCATTTTACAAAGCCCTCGGCAGCACGAAGGGCGGGCGAAACACGCTGGCATCGCGGTAAAAGACCGCATCTTGGTTGGCGGCACACCAGCCAGGCACACCAAGCACTGGCAAATGGGCAAAGGGCTTGGTGGCCAATTTGTCGGCGTTCAAGTCTTGCGCCAGCCAGGCGTCCATGCTGTCGATGGACGGGGCATCTGCCAAAACGCGGTAAACATGGGCGGTGATCGACTTTCTTGGCACCACCAGTTTTTCCAACAGGGCGTGGCCAAACAGCACCAGATGCGCCTGACACCAAAGCGGGCGTAAATCAACAAATAAGCGTTGCCAGTCTTTGGCCACCAGGGCCTGCCACAGTTCGTCGGGAGCAAGAATGGCTGCTGTGGCATCATGGTCTGTGAAAAACTTTTAACTATTCCCGCATTTTGCCGCTTGGTTTGAGGACTTTGAATCAATATGACTGCATTGAACGCTTGCTTGTTGCGCGCCGCTCTTGGCGCCTGCCTTGTCCTGGTCGCGCAAGCCGCGCTGGCGCAGGACAGCGCGCCAACAGCCGCCACCACACGCGGGGGCTGGGCCACCGCGCCCAGGCACTCTGCCGGCATCGCGCCCGACCCGGCGAAGCTGGTCGACACCGCCATCGTCCAGGTCTATGCCGCGCCAACTTACGGCTGGCGCGGCTTTTTTGCGGTGCACCCCTGGATCATCTACAAGCGCAAGGGCGAGACGGCCTACACCCGCTTTGATGTGGTCGGCTGGCGCGCGCCACATGTGGTGCGGCGCAATTACGCGGTGCCTGACGGACTTTGGTATGGCTCAACCCCCGAGTTGCTGGTGGACCATCAGGGTGAAGCGGTTGAACTGATGATCGACGACATCGAAACCGCTATCTCCAGTTACCCCTTCGCCGACCAATACCGCACCTACCCCGGCCCCAACAGCAACACCTTCATGGCGCACATCGGGCGGCAGGTGCCAGCACTCAAGCTCGACTTGCCGGCCAACGCCATCGGCAAAGACTACCGGCCATTGAGCAGCCCGCTGGGCGTGTCATCTTCCGGCTCGGGTCTGCAAATCGGGCTGCTGGGCCTGCTCGGTGTGAGCGTGGGCGTGCAGGAGGGGTTGGAGTTTAATGTGCTGGGGTTGAACTTTGGCGTTGACCTCAACGCCCCGGCGCTGCGATTGCCGTTCTGGGGTCGTTTGGGATTGAAAGACACGACCACTTCCAGCCGGTTGACCAGCACGGATCACGAACTGGCTGACCGATAAGTCGGCGTGATCCGGATGGATGACTTTTTTTCGTTCACTTATCTGTGGCTTGTGGCCAACCTTCTTTTCAAGCCAACCAAAATGCAGACTGCCTGTCCCGCTGCTTCCGAAATTGGCGGGGCCCCACGTGTCAGTCGAACGGCAGGGCACAGTGATCAAATGGAGCCCTCACTCATTTTCTAAGTTTCCCTCTCATGGCTCGCATTCAAATCCGGCTCCCCGGTCTATTTGCCTTTTGCACCGACATCACGCTGTACCAAAGCCACATGAATTATGGTGGGCATCTGGACAATGCACTTCTTCTTACTGTTGTGTCGGAAGCGCGTGTCAGGTTCTTCAAATCCCTTGGCTACACCGAACTCGACGTAGAAGGTGTTGGCATTCTGGTGGCCGACGCGGCGCTACAGTACCGCTCAGAGGCATTTCATGGCGAAGTGATGGTGGTGCGCATGGGTGCAACCGACCTCGGCCACAAGGGCTTCGACTTGGTTTGGTCAATGAACGAGCAGTCCACCGGGCGCGAGGTAGCCCGTGGCAAGACCGGAATCGTCTTTTTTGACTACGAAACCCACAAGGTTGTATCCATGCCAACGGTTTTTCGTGACAAGTTGGCCCGGTTCAAGACACCCAGTGCTCTGGCGCCCTCTGTGGACGAGCCACCAAGCGTTCCGGCATCAGCGGACAGACTTCGCGACTCAGTCAACACAGGCCTTCATCTGGGGTAGTGCGAAGCCGCCACCCTACAATCTTCCCGGCGTAATTTTTGCACGCTGTGCAGCCAGTAGCGTGCACCGGGATACGCACAAGCCGACCTGGGCATGGATCGGCAAACCTTGTATCGAGAACTAAAAAAACATGAATCTATTCACATCGCTGCGCTATCTCGCCGCCCTGCACCAGCACAAGCATTTTGGACGCGCCGCCGAGGCTTGTCACATCACCCAACCCGCTTTGTCCAATGCGATTCGGGCCCTGGAAGAAGAATTCGACACCGCAATTGTCAAACGGGGCCACGCGTTTCAAAGCTTTACACCTGAGGGTGAACGCATCTTTGTCAGTGCCCAGCGGATGCTCCATGAGCAGGAGTTGCTGGAGCAAGACCTCAAGAGCGCGGCCGGTCGACCCGCGGGCTCCCTGACACTGGCGGCCGTGCCAACGGTGATGCCGATGGCGGCGCGCTTTGCCGGCATCTTGCAGGCCCGGCACCCGGGCTTGATTGTGGTGTTGTGGGCCATGAGTTCGTCTGATATTGAAGCCGGTCTGGAAGACTTGTCGATTGATCTTGGCTTTGGCTTTACCGACCGATTGCAGGCAAAGGTTGCCAAATTGACGACCGTTCACCAATACACCGAACGCTATTTTTTGCTGCGCCGCACAGACCCGCCTGCCAAGAAAAGCCTGCGCTCCAAGTCGCGGCCGATGTCGTGGCAAGACGCGGCGCAATTGCCGTTGTGCTTGTTGACCCCTGACATGCACAACCGCGCGATTATTGAGGACGCTTTCAGACAAGCCGGCATTGTGATCAAGCCGGTGATTGAGACCAACTCCATTTTGGGCTTGGGCATGGCAGTGTTGGCAGGCGAGGTCAGCAGCATCTTGCCAGGGGCGTTAGTCGATGTGCTCAGCGGTTATTCTGAGCTGGAGGCGGTCCCGCTGCACGCGCCGCAGGTGTTGACCCCGATTGGATTTATGTACGCCTTCAATGACCGTCCCTCACACGCGCTTCGTGCCGCGCTCAACATGGCCAGCGAGCCAACCTGGCTGCGCCACATGGCCTCACATAGCGGTGTGCCGCCACCCAAATTGCCCAAACGGCAAAGCACCGCACAGTGATTTGGCACGCATTGAATAATCAGGGTTTACCCTAGTCATCTATAAGACTTCTGTATCGGCCTATTTGCATTCAAAATTGGACGAACCACTGACCTCGCGTTGACACTGCCTGCACCCCACAAACGGTGGGCCTATAACGCAGGAGACAACGTGTCAAACATTCCTAAGCTTTCAAACGCGAGCGCCGCCATTTCCGGTGGCTCAGGCTTGCAAATGCCGCACGCCGGTAACGCCGATGCCGGCAATGCCGCCGCAAGCGCGGCCCCCAGTCGCTGGCTGGTTGCCATCATGGGCACCGTGTTGCAAGTGGTGCTGGGGTCGATTTACTCGTGGAGCTACTTCCAAAAACCGCTGATGATTTTTGCTGGCTGGAACAATCAGCAAGTGGCCTTGATTTTCTCTTTGGCCATCTGCTTTTTGGGTCTTTCCGCTGCCATGGGCGGTATTTTGCTGCCCAGGTTTGGCCCGCGCAAACTGGCGGTTGCCGGTGCGCTGCTCTACGCGCTGGGTTGGGCGATCAGTGGCTTTGCGCTGGAGAGCAAGAATCTGGTGCTCTTGTACGTGGGGCTGGGCGTGATCGGTGGCATCGGCCTTGGGCTGAGCTACGTGACCCCGGTGGCGACCGCTGCCAAGTGGTTCCCGGACAAAAAAGGTTTCATCACCGGCATGGTGGTCATGGGCTTTGGTTTGGGTGCCTTGCTGATGAGCAAAGTCATTGCCCCGTTTTTGCTGGGTATTTGCTCGGTGACTGACGGTGGTGTGACCACAGTGCTGTGGCCGACTGTGTTCTATTACATGGCCTTTGCCCTGGGCATTCCCGGTGTGATCGCAGCTTATTTTCTGCAGAACCCGCCGGTGGGCTACGCCCCGCCCGGCTGGCATGGCTCAGTCGCCGCCAACGCCGATGGCCATGACGACAGCGTCACGCCGGGTGAATGTGTGCGCTCGCGTCGCTTTTGGTTGATGTGGTTCATTTTCTTTTGCAATATCACGGCGGGCATCATGTTCATCGGGTTTCAGTCACCGCTGATTCAGGACTTGTTCAAGGCCGCTGACCCCACCATGAGCGCTGCCGCTCTGGCCGCTGCGGGTGGCACCTTGATTGCCGTGAGTTCGTTGTTCAACGGAATCGGACGGTTTTTCTGGGGCAGCCTGTCCGACAAAATTGGCCGCATCCAGACCTTCAGGACCATTTTGGCTTCGCAACTGGTGGTGTTTTTGGTGTTGACGCAAATCACCAACCCGTACGTTTTTGGCGCCTTGGTGGGCTACGTGCTGCTGTGCTACGGCGGCAGTTTCGGCACGGCCCCGTCGTTTGTTTTGACCGTTTTTGGCAACAAGGTGATGGGCGTGGTCTATGGCTGCCTGCTGACCGCCTGGGCTGGCGGCGGCTTGGTCGGGCCGCAACTTGTGGCCGTCATCAAAGACAACCTCAAGGGCGACCCCACCCGTGCGGCCAATTTGATATTTTTGATTGGCGCGGGCTTCTTGACCGCTGGCTTGCTGGTGTCTTTTGCGCTGAACAACAAACCGTTTGTCCGCAAGGCCTAAGGTCTGTTTAAAACACGGAACCCCATCAATGATCAACGAACAAATTCTTCAGCGTATCGATGCGCTGGCGGCGCGCTACCCCAAGCGTGAATCCGCTTTGCTGCCTGCCCTGGACCTGCTACAGCGCGAAAACAACAACCATCTCCTCAAGGAAGATGCGCGCCGGCTGGCTGCGCGCCTCAAGGTTTCCAGAAGCAAGGTGCAGGGTGTGGCGACCTTCTACACCATGCTTAACAAGAAGCCGGTGGGCAAATACCACCTGCAGGTCGACACCAATGTGCCAGGCATGTTGATGGGGGCCGATGTCATTCTGGCCCACTTGGTGCAGACGCTGGGCATTGCAGTGGGTGAGACCACCGCTGATGGCCTGTTCACCTTGTCTGAGGTACAAGACCTCGGTGCTTGCGGCACCTGCCCGGTGATTCAGGTCAACGACAACTACCAGGAGTCGATGACCATTGCCAAAACCGACGCGCTGATTACCGCGTTAGGACAAGGCGAAATGCCCGTCTCAGAACCCATCAATCATGTGGGCGGCGAGCGCACTGTGTTGCTCAAGCACCGCCTCACGCCCAACGCCACGGCGCTGGCCACCTACCGGGCTGACGAAGGCTATGTTGCCCTGACCAAGACGCTGGCAAAAACGTCGGCGCAGGTGGCCGATAAAGTCAAGCGCGCCGTGTTGCGCGGCCGTGGCGGTGCCGGTTTTTCGGCGGGTACCAAATGGGGCTTTTTGCCCAAGGACGACCCGCGTCCGGTGTACCTGATCGCCAACGCCGACGAAGGCGAGCCGGGCACCTTCAAAGATCGCCAGATCATGGAGTATGACCCGCACCTGCTGATCGAAGGGATGGCCATTGCGGCCTATGCCTTTGGTGCCAAAAAAGCGTTCATCTACATCCGTGGCGAATTTCGCTGGATTTCCTTGATCCTTGAAAAAGCCATTGAAGAGGCCAAGGCGGCCGGCCTGCTGCCGCATGTCGATATTGAGGTGTTTGTGGGCGGCGGCTCCTATGTTTGCGGTGATGAGACCGCGCTGATTCAGTCGCTCGAAGGTGGCCGTGGCACGCCACGGTTGAAACCACCCTTTCCAGCCAACAAAGGCCTTTATGGATGCCCAACGATTGTCAACAATGTCGAAACTCTGGCCTGCCTGCCATTCATCTTGAACCACGGTGCCGACGCATTTCGCGCCATGGGCAGTTCCACCAGCTATGGGCCCAAGATTTTTGGTATCAGTGGCCATGTGCACAGGCCTGGGGTTTATGAGTTTGCGCTGGGTACGCCGCTGGCCACCCTGCTTGACGCGGCCGGTGGCATCCAGGGCCAGCTCAAAGGCGTCATCGTTGGCGGCCTGTCAGCGCCGATCCTGACAGCCGATGAGATCGTTGGTTTGAAAATGGATTACGACGCCTGCGCTGCTGCCGGGACCGTACTGGGCTCGGGCGGCATCATGGTGGTGAACGACAGCGTCTCCATTCCAGAGCTGGCGCTGCGCACCATCCGTTTTTACGCCCACGAGTCTTGTGGCCAGTGCACGCCCTGCCGCGACGGCTCGGTGGCCATCAAGTGCCTGATCGAGAAATTGCTCGCCGGGCACGGCCTGGCGCAGGACATTGAGCGCATCCTGGCCCTGACCCACACCATTGCCGGTCTGACGATCTGCCCCTTGGGCGAGGCGTTTTCGCTGCCCATTCGCGCCATGGTCACGAAGTTCCGTGACGAATTCGATGCTTTGGTGCAACCAGAAAGAGTCTCATGAAAATCACCATCAACGGTACCGAATGCGCTGCCACAACGGGTGCCAACGTCTTGCAAACTGCCCGTGACAACGGCCTCTATATTCCCTCGCTGTGTTATTACCCGCGCTCCGGCACGGCTGGCAAGTGCCGCGCTTGCGTGGCTGAAGTGGACGGCATGCGTGGTTTGCAAACCACTTGCACCACCCTCGTCACCGAGGGCATGAACGTTCGCACCGACACCGCCAAAGCGGTAGCGGCGCAGAAACTGGTCATTGATCTGCAACTCTCGGCAGGTGAGCATGACTGCCTGAGCTGCCAAAAAAATGGCGATTGCGAGCTGCAAACGGCGGCCCACTTTCTGGGCATCAAGAAGCCGTCTTATCTGATGGATTCAGTCCGGCGCGAGGGCGAGCGCGACCGCGACACCAGCTCGGAATCGATCATTTTCGATGCCAGCAAGTGCGTCAAATGCGGCCGCTGCGTGGATGCCTGCAACAAGGTCGTCATGCATGAGGTGCTCGGCTTTGGCCAACGCGGCCATGACGTGCACGTCATCTTTGATGACGGTCTGCCGATGGGCGAGTCGTCGTGCGTGCGCTGTGGTGAATGCGTCCAGGTTTGCCCCACCGGGGCCTTGATCCCGCAGGCGGCAGAGGGTGTTGCACGCAGCTGGGAACTCAAGAAAACCCGCACCATCTGTGTGTACTGCGGTGTGGGCTGCAATATTGATGTCGTGACCAAAGGCAACAAAATACTCTACGGCCTGGGCTCGCAAGAGAACTGGCAGGACTTGCCCAACCAGGGCAGCCTGTGTGTCAAAGGCCGCTTTGGGCTGGACTTTGTCAACAGCCCGGACCGCCTCACAACACCCCTGATTCGCAAAGACGGCCAACTGGTGGAAGCCAGTTGGGAAGAAGCCATGGCTGCCGCTGCTGCAGGGCTGCAAAAAGTGTTGGACAAAGACGGTGCAGGTGCCATCGGTTGCCTGAGTTCGGCCAAGTGCAGCAATGAAGAAAACTACGCCATGATGCGCTTTGCCCGTGGCGTGCTCAAGACCAACAACATTGACCATTGCGCGCGGCTGTGCCACGCCTCCACCGTGGCGGGCCTGGCGGCTACGCTGGGCTCGGGGGCCATGACCAACAGCATGCAAGAGGCGATCAAATCCGATGTGATCCTCATCACCGGCAGCAACACCACCTGGAACCACCCGGTGTTTGGCGGCATGATCAAAAAAGCGGTCAAGGAAAACGGTGTCAAGCTGATTGTGGTGGACCCGCGTGAGATCGACCTGGCCAAAGTGGCTGACATCCACATTCGCCAAAAGGGCGGCAGTGACGTGGCCTGGCTGATGGCCATGCAAAAAATCATCGTCGACAACGGCTGGCACAACCAGGCTTTTATCGACACCCGCTGCGAAGGCTGGGACGCGTATTACCAGAGCCTGCAGGCTTACACGCCAGAAGTAGTGACGGAGATCACAGGCATTGCTGAGGCCGACCTGTACGCCATGGCCAAGCTCTATGCCACCGGCGGGCGCGCGTCGATTTATTTCAGCATGGGCATTACCCAAAGCACGCACGGGGTGGACAACGTCAAGGCCATTTCCAACCTGGCGCTGATCACCGGCAACCTGGGCATTGAAGGCGGCGGTATCAACCCGCTGCGGGGGCAGTCCAACGTGCAAGGGGCCTGCGACATGGGCGCGCTGCCCAACGTCTTCTCCGGCTATCAGAGCGTGGGTGAAGTCCGTGTGCGCGAGAAATACGCCAAGGCCTGGGGCATTGATGCCGCCAGCATGGACCCTGAAAACGGCTTGCCAGTCACGCTAATGATCGACCAAGCCGGTGAGCAAATCAAGGCGCTTTACATCATGGGCGAAAACCCGATGATGGCTGACCCCAACCTGCGCCATGCCAAAGAGCAGCTCCAGAAGCTCGACTTCATCGTGGTGCAAGATATTTTCCTGACCGAGACAGCGCAACTGGCCGACGTGGTGCTGCCCGCAGCCTCTTTTGCCGAAAAACTGGGCACCTTCGTCAACACCGAACGCCGCGTCCAGATCGGTCGCCCGGTGATTGACCCGCTACCCGGCGCGCGCCAAGACTACGACATCATTGCGGACCTGGCCACGCGCTTTGGCGCGGTTAATTTTCCGGCTACGCCGCTGGATTTGTTCAATGAGATGCGCATGGTGACCCCGTCTTACCGCGGCATGACCTACGCCCGCCTTGACAAAGTCGGCTTGCGCTGGCCGTGCCCCACCGAAGACCATCCGGGCACGCCCATCTTGCATAAGGAACGGTTTACCCGTGGTTTGGGTTTGCTGTCGCCGCTGGACTACCGCCCGGCGATGGAATTGCCCTGTACCGACTACCCGCTGCTGCTGTCGACCGGCCGTTTGCTGGAACACTACCACACCGGCAGCATGTCGCGCCGCTCCTACACGCTCAACACGATGGTGCCCGATGGCGAGGTTGAAATTCATCCCGACGATGCTGCCAAGCTGGGTATTGACCACGGCGCCATGGTGCACGTCGAGACCCGTCGTGGCAAGGTCAAAACGCGCGCCAACGTCACCACCCGCGTTGACAAGGGCGCCTTATTTATGGCTTTCCACTTCGCTGAAGCGTCGGCCAACCAACTGACCAACGACGCGCTCGACCCGATCGCCAAGATTCCCGAATTCAAGGTCTGCGCTGCGCGCCTTGAAGCCATCGTTTAACCTTTTAAGGACTCCAAAATGACTTTTCAAAATACAGAAAAACTATTTACTCTTGCCATCGCGCGTGAGATTGAAGCCAACGATTTTTACGACAAGGCCGCCAAAACATCTGCAAATGCCAGCGTGCGTGCCATCTTTGCCGAATTGGCCGGAGACGAACTCTCGCACATGGAGTTGCTGGAGCGCTTGCGCGCCGACCCGACGCTGCCGATGAAGATGCACAAGCCCGCGGTTGACTACAAGGTGGCCGAAGAAGTTGAGTTGCCCGCGCTCTCCATCGACATGAAACCGGCCGACGCCGTCGCCCTGGCCATGAAGACCGAGCAACGCGCCATGGCGTTTTACACAGACATGGCCGCTCAGTGTGCCGATGCTGAACTCAAGCGAATTTTTCTGAACCTGGCCGATATGGAGGCTGGCCACAAGTGCCGGCTTGAAGCGGTGTTTGTGGACATTGGTTTTCCAGAGACGTTTTGAGGCCGGCGCCTAAACGTTTCAGCGGCTACATCGAAGCGCACGCCATTCGCGCTCGCGGGCAACAAACAGGAGCGACAGGTTCATGTGGTTGCGGCGGTCCTGGGTTTGCAAGGCTTGCCGAAACATCAAGCATTCGTTTGCGACTTTGATGGTGCGCTTGAAAGGGTGCGCGCCACCATGCCCCATTCGCTATCATCGCCGCATTAACCGAATCAACTTAATGAGGGCGACGACATGCTTATCCGTATCATTTACCTCAGCACGGCAGTGGGTCCGCAAACCACCACCATGACCAGCGCCATCCTCAAGTCGGCGCAAACCTGGAACCGTGCCAATGGGATCACTGGGGTGCTGTGCCAGGGCCAAGGCGTTTTTTTGCAGGCGCTTGAGGGCGAGCGCAGTGCAGTCACCCAACTGTATTCGCGCATCTATGCGGATCAGCGGCACACCAATGTGGAGATGCTCCACTGTGAAAGCATTGTCAAAAGGCGCTATGAAAACTGGTCTATGGCGCTCGTCAGCTTGTCTGACGTTGACCCGGCAACAAAAATCGAGTGGCCAGAGTTTGACCCCTACTCAGCCACCGGGATGCTGGTGATGGCTCGCATCGATGACTTGCTGGCCACGGGCAGCGTCATTGAAGGATTAAGTTCGTAAAACTTCGACCATGCGCCCATTGAGACGCAGCCGCTGAACGCCGGCACCACCGCTGATGGGCTGCATTGATGATGCGTCTACCGGTTCAAACAGTGAAAAAGAAACGATGCAATCACTGAATGCCCCAGCCCTTCGCGGCGGCATGCTGGCCTTGATGGCGGCGGCCCTTTTTGGCATCAGCACGCCGTTGGTGCAACGGCTGGGCGTGGGTCTGGGTGCCTTCAGTACCGCCGCCTTGCTTTATGGCGGGGCCGCGGTGGTTGGCGCTTTCTCACGGCGCCCCAAGGAACAGGAGGCGCGGGTGCAACGCTCTGACACCGGGCGCCTGCTGGCCATGGCCATCTCTGGTGCCGTCATTGGGCCTGTCGCCTTGGCCTGGGGGCTGCAACGCACCAGTGGCGCCAGCGCTTCCCTCATGCTCACGCTGGAAGCGCTTTTTACTGCCCTATTGGCCTGGCGCCTTTACGGCGAAAGCATGGACCGCCGGGTCTGGCTTGCCATGCTTTTGCTGCTGGCCGGTGGCATGGCCTTGGTGTTGGATCAAGGCATGGCAGGCGGTGCGCAACTAATGGGTCTGCTGGTCGTCATGCTGGCCACCGCAGCCTGGGGCGTGGACAACACTTTGTCGCGGGCGCTGGCCGAACGCGACCCCAGTCAGGTGGTGATGCTCAAGGCGGCTCTGGGTGCGACCTTGACCACTCTTTTGGCCTGGATCAGCCATGAACCCTTGCCCAGTTGGATGGCGGCACTGGGCTTGCTTGCGGTGGGTGCAACCGGCTACGGCGTGAGCTTAAGACTGTATTTGCTGGCTCAGCGCGCCTTTGGTGCTGCCCGTACCGGTTCTGTATTTGCCTTTGCACCATTTATAGGCGCGGCATTCGCATTTGCGCTGGGGGACCGCTCAGCCGGCGGATGGATGGTGTTAGGTGGCTCACTGATGTTGAGCGGTGTCGCACTGCACCTCGCCGAAATCCATGGACATGAGCATCTTCATCAACCCATGGACCACGAGCACGCCCATGACCATTCGGACGGTCACCACACCCATGTCCACAACCCGATGGTCATTGGCACACATTCCCACTTGCATCATCACCAGGAAATGCGCCACGGCCATGCGCATGTGCCAGATTCTCATCATCAGCATGTGCATTGATCAATCTCGGTTGAATCAAATGCGGCCTTTGTTTGCATCGGCCATCGAAGGGCCCATGGCGACTTGTACAAAGCCAAGGCAATTCACTTTCATCAAAACTTTGACTCACGACCGCCTCTGGCGGCTTTTGTCTTTTCGAGCAGTTCACTCAGGCTGACTGACCAACTGTCAGCACGCTTGGTGCCGGCATCCACCCACGGCAGATTGAGCACCTGCATCACGGGTTGCCACAACGCGTCGTTGGCACTTTGGGTGCGCAATTGCATGGCGGGGTTGGGCAAGTAGTGGCCATTTTGGGTGCGCAGCCACAGTTTGCGCGCGGGTTGGTATTGGCTGTCGACTTCGGCGCGCGCCAGCACGGCGTTGACGTAACTGCGCTTGCGCCGCTTGGCTTGCCACAAATGCTCAGGTAGCCTTTCAAGGCTGTTTTGCAGGACTTCGGCAAAAAAACCAGGCTCGTATTTGTACGAGTGATGCAAGCGAGCGACACACTGCGTTCTCAAGGTTTTAAAGCCCGCCAGCATCATGCCAAGCAGCCAGTATTCGCCTTGATGGCGCTCCAGTCGCACCAGCCTGCCATCGGTTTGCACGTCGATCACGGCAGGGGCAATGCGTTCGAACAAAGCACCTATCTTTTGCCGAGCAAAGTCGGGGTCGTCAATGGCGCGGTTCAAGGCGGCCAACCAGGCGGTGTGACCAAACTCATCAGCAGCTTGCGGGTCAGCGCCACGCTGCAGTAGCGCATCAACCAGCGGCAGGTTGCCGGCAACAGCGGACAGCATCAAGGGCGTGCCGCCCGTCACGGTGTGGTGATCAATGCCGTGTTGGTCGCATTGGCGCAGCAAGTCCTTGAAATTGTGCGCCGTGAAAGCTTGCAGATGGCGCTGCCGCAGGGACGCTGCCGCGCGGTAGCCAAGTTGTTCAAGCCGTTCAAATTCGTGGGGATAGTCATAATTTTCTTCGTCGATAAAGTTGACAAAATCGGTGCGAGGAACGAGTTTGCCGTAACTTTCACCTGGCACCAAAGTGCGCGCAGGTTCAAACCTGGCCTGTAGTGCCAACTTTTCAACCCAGGCCTGCTGGCCATGCCACAGCGCGTAGTCCATCAAACTCTGGCGCGGCTTGTTGGATGGCTGGTTGCGGTCAAGTGCGCGCGGTAGCAGTTCCTCCATCTGCGCCTGAGACCAGGGCGCCCAGGGCACTTTTTTGACTTGCAAAAAGGTGTCCCGAATGGCTTGCGCCTGCTCTTCCTTGCCTTGCAGTTCCAGCTTGCGCGCCTCTTGCGCCCATTCTTCGCGGCTTGATGTTTGCGCCGCCTGGCTGGGCGCGAGCGCCTCGGTGCCAGGCTTTAGCCCCAACAAACCGAGCAAGGGATGTGCGGTGTCGAATTCCACCAGGGTCAGGCTTTCCACCGCGCGGGTCATGGCCACATACAGCGCATTGACATAAAACTTGTACAGCTCCAGTGACTTGTCGCCTTTGTCACGGGCCCGGTTGTAGTTGAGCTCTTGCACCTGCAGGTCGTCGAGCTTGACGCCCTCGCAGACCTCTGCGTACGCCGAGCGCTGGCCGGAGACCATGGCGTACAAAATCACGTGGGGGTATTCCAACCCTTTGGCTTCATGCACCGAAAACACCAGCGGTGTGCGCAAATGGGCGCGGGCTGCGGCTTTGTCTTCGTCGCGCAGCACCACCACGGCATGGTGAACAGAGGCGCGTGTGCGTGCGTCAAGCTCACGCAGCACAGCGTCTTTGGCCGGCAACAGGTGGACTGCGCCTTCGGTCTGCGAGGTGCTTTGCACCAGAAAATTGCTCTCACGGTCAATCGAGCCAAAGCGGGCTTGCTTGATTTTGAGAAGCGTGTTGGCCAGTTCAGTGACGCAGCGGGTGTTGCGGAAGTTGGCCTGCAAGACCGAGAGCGTTTGCTGCTGTGCGGCCTCACCGGCAAGCCCGTGCCAGAACATGGTGCGCACCGCCGCCCAGGAGAAAAAGTTGGGGTGCACGATCTGGTTGGAGTCGCCGCACAGCAAAAACTGCCCGGGCGTTTTCAGGCAGGCCAACACCAGGGCCAGTTGCACATTGGTGAGGTCTTGCACTTCGTCGATGACGACAAAGTCGTACACCGGTTGTGCCATGGCGCGCCACTCGAAAGCCACCAGGTTCAGGTCATACAGTTGGCTCTCAGCCAGCCACTGCCGGTAGCGCTGAAAAAGCCCATGGGCTGCTTCACGCGCTGTAGTGTCGAGCAGCGATTGGCGCGCCCCCAGCGCCAGATAGCTTGGCAAATCCAGGGGGCCTTGAACACCTGCGGCAATGACACCACGAAATTCCTCAAACAGTGCGTGTGCGTCGAGTTCACCCAGTGCGCTGCGGGCGCTTTGGCGGTGGCGCTCGAACCAGGCCGCAAAGGCGGCAAAACTGACCTCGCGCCCGGCGGGTACGCGCAAAGTTTCCAGAAATTCACGGTAGCTCAAAAACTCGGCTTCCTGGGCGGGGTTCTCAAAGCCGTGCGCGTCATACAAGGCCCGCGCCGATTGAGCCAGGTAGCTCGACAGCGTCACATACAGCACGCGCCCCGTTGCTTCACGCAATTTGGTCAGCGTGACAGCCGTCTTGCCAGAGCCCGCCGAGCCCACCACCACCACGGGCGCGGGCAGGCGCCGGACAGCTTCTTGCGCATCATCGAACATGATGGGCTTGTCCAGCAGGTCGAACTCATGGCGGCTGGCGTGCAGCCAGCGCAGGGGCGCTGTGTCGGGCTGGTTATGGGCGCTGGCCACATCCTTGAGCACCAGCTCTTTCTCAATTTTTTCCTCATCAAGCGCGGCCCCACGCAGAAAGCGTGATTTGTCGTAGGCGTGGTTTTCGATGACTTCCAGGGCCAGGCAGACGGTCTCGTCGCCGTAGCGGGCAAACTGCAGCAGCAAGCGGTTGCTGTAATCGAGTTTGGCACGCCAATAGGGGGTGGGGTTCAGCTTTTTGACATCGGCACTGCGAAAGTCATCGGCCTCGAGAAATGCGCGCACCTTGGCAAAAGCAGCCTTGACGCGACGGGTGTTGATATCTTTGTAGAGCAGGACGCGCATGGATGGGGCCAGTTAATTTCAGATCAAGGAAGCAAGCCTACCAGAGTGCGGACCCGATGCCGCAGACTGAGTATCTACCCGTCTTGCTTTCGACCAGATACAGCCAAGCCGCGGGATCATCCTGGGTCTACTACCGCCAGAATCAGCAGGCTATGCGAGAAGTCGCCGATGCCGAAGATGCCCACCGCACCCAGGTAACGCTTGAACCGGGGCGGCAAGTTACGCAGTGAGCCGATAAATTTCAGCGCCGGGTTGGAGGACTGCTGCGGGTCTTTGACCAGGGTCAAAAACGCCACGACCGCCAATACGCCGGGAATGAGCGAGAGCCACAGCACACGAAATGGCCCACTGGCATCCGCCCATTGCCAGGGCTGCACCCAGCCCAAAATGGCCACGCCCAGCAACGGCCCGATCACTGCCCCCAAGGTGTCGGTGGCCCGGTGAAAGCCGAAGGCACGCCCCCGTGTCTCGGGACTGACGGCCTGGAGCACGATGGCATCACGCAGTGGCCCGCGCAGCCCCTTGCCAAACCAGGACACCAGACGCCCCAACAGCAGCAGCGGCCAGCTGGTTGCCAGCGCCAGAAAGATTTGACCCACAGGCGTTAGCGCGTAGCCAATGAGCACCAGCAGTTTGCGGTGCCCCAGCTTGTCGGCAATGTAGCCTGAGAACATTTTGGTGAAGCTCGACACCGCATCGGCCACCCCCTCAATCAACCCCAAAGCCGCCGCCGGAATGCTCAGAACGGCCAAAAATCCTGGCAGAAGCACCGTGGTGGTTTCATAACAGAAATCACCTAAGGCGCTGGTCACACCGGCACCCACCACAGTGCGGTTGAGCCAGCGCTTGGGTGGTTCTTGCTGCACCTGCACCTGCACCTGCACCTGCGCTGCGGCAAGAGCAGCTTGCTTCGCGTCGCTCACAGCGGCACCTCGAAGGTGGCGTGCACCGGGTAATGGTCTGAGGCCGCGTCAGCGACCGCGTTGCGAATCACCTGATAGCTGGTGGCGTGCGCTGCCAACGCTTTGGAGGCCAGCAGGTAGTCGTAGCGCTTGGTGGCGAATTCCACGTCCCGATAGGCCACTGTGGGCACCGTGGGGGTCTTGAGCGGGTCCAGTTGATAGTAAAAACTTGTTCAAGGTTGAACAGGAAGCGCTCGACACCAGTGTGCGCCTCCAGGAAGCGCGGGTCTGGGCTGGGCTTTCCGCACAGCAGTGGGATCAATGGCTCAAGACACAAGCATATGCGAGAACTGCGCACTCAGCAGGGCGGCAAACCGTTACGCACGTTGTATGCCTTTGATCCGCGTCGCTCGGCAATTTTGCTGATCGGCAGTGATAAAACTGGTGACGATCGCTGGTACGACATCCACATTCCTGTAGCTGATCAACTCTACGACCAACATATTGAGCAACTTCGAAAGGAAGGACTGATCGATGGCTAATAACTTTAATGAATTACGCGCTCGTATGACGCCGGCTCACCCTCCAGTGGGTACCCGGTCCGAAGGCGTTGACTGGGACTACACGAAGACAGTTCTCCGCCTCGACGTCGTGCCTCGTAGCCAGCCCGCTGGCGCTTCCGGGGTGTTCCCAAGAGCATGCAGCAGACGGCTACGAAGCGGTCGCCGCGCACACATGGCAGTTGGGTGCCGTGACGGGTCTCAGCATCGCCGCGCTCGGCCGGGAACTGGTTTGCCACGCCACGCTGGCCCCGTCTAGCCCCAACACGCAGTGCTGGAAGTTCGCACTTGACGGCAGTGGCCGGCCCATCACCATCCAGCCCGATCTGACGCGTCGTTGCCCTGCGGTAGATCCGGACGACCATCACGTTTTCGTCTCGCTGGGCTGCGCCACCGAGAACCTGATCCAGGCCGCGCTTGCCCACGGCCTCAAGGGTGAGACGCAGTTCGACCCAGCTAGCAACGCGGTGCGTGTGACGCTTGAACCCACGCAAGCCCAGACCACACCACTGTTTACGGCAATCCCCCTTCGCCAATGCACGCGCGGTGACTATGACAGCAAGCCGTTGTCCGACGAAGAACTGAAGCTGTTGCAGCGCGCTGGCAGTTCGGATAAGGTGCGCCCGCTGTTGTTGACAGAGCGCCAGGCGATGGAGCAGACGCTGGACTATGTGATTCAAGGCAACACGGCGCAGATGACCGACGCAGCCTTCGTCAAGGAGCTGAAGGACTGGATTCGGTTCAATGGAGCCGATGCCGCTCGCACCCGCGATGGCCTGTACAGCGCGTCCTCTGGCAACCCCAACATTCCGTCATGGATCGGTGATCTGGCGTTTCGCTGGGTCTTCACGCCGAAGGGCGAGAACGACAAGTACGCGCGGCAGGTGCGCAGCTCCGCCGGTATCGCGGTGTTCGTCGGGCAGACTGCCGACAAGATACACTGGGCGGACGTGGGGCGCTGCTACGAACGCTTCGCACTGCAGGCTACTGCGCTGGGCATTCGCAATGCCTTCTTGAACCAGCCGATTGAAGTGGAGGCACTTCGTGCACCCTTCGCCGCCTCACTTGGCTTGACCGGCCAACAGCCGGACCTCGTCGTGCGATTCGGTCGCGGCCCATTGCTGCCACGCTCACTGCGGCGGCCGGTCGAGGCCGTTCTGGTGTGAGCGACAGGTATCGAACCAAAGGAAATGCAATGACAGTGCTGATGTGGCTAGGTATCGCGCTTGGAGTGGTTGTCGTTGTTGCTATTGGGTTGCGCGTAGTCGGCACTGCCCGATGGGCTGCGCTGGTTCGCACGCACACCAGCCTGCTCGAATCGGGCAACGTTGGGGCGCAGGGTCGGTTCCCGGCACCCGTGCGCTATGACGCGCATGAACTCGAAGGGCTCCCTGCGTCGGTGCAGCGCTACTTCCGCACGGTGCTGACGGACGGACAGCCGATCATTGCCGGGGCTGCTATCGAGATGACTGGCACCATCAACATGTCGGCCACCGCCGAGCAGTGGAAGCCGTTCACCTCGCGCCAGCGGGTTGTCACCCGAAGACCAGGATTCTTGTGGGATGCGCAGGTGGACATGCTTCCCGGCGTACCCGCGCACGTGGAAGACAGTTACATCGCCGGCAACGGCAGTCTTTATGCAAAACTGTTTGGACTCTTCACGGTGGCCAACTTACACGGCGAAGGTGAGATTGCGCGCGGTGAGTTCATGCGCCACTTTGCTGAAAGCCCGTGGTATCCCACTGCACTGCTGCCCAGCCAAGGCGTGCGATGGGAAGCAGTGGACGACGCCTCAGCCAGCGCCACCATCGTCGATAGCCCGATCACATTGACCTTGCTGTTCCGCTTCAACAATGCCGGCTTGATCGCGTCAGTACGTTCAGAGGCGCGGGGTGCCGGGGTGGGCAAAGACGGGAACATGCTGATGCTGCCCTGGGACTGCGGCTTGTCCGACTACCGGCCGCAGGACGGCATGCTGATTCCGATGACCGGTGAAGCCGCCTGGGTTCGGTCCGAAGGCCGCAAGGCGTACTTCGTTGGACATGTACAAAAGCTGCGCTACGCGTTCTTGCCATGATTCTGTCGAAATGGCTCCGGCAGGCACCCTTGGCAGGCTATTTTGCGCTGACATTTGCCTGGTCCTGGGCTTGCTGGGGTTTGTCGCCGGTTATCAGACCGCAGCTGCCCTGGCTCGCGGCGCTGCTGATGTTTGCCGGCAGTTTCGGGCCAAGCCTTGCCGCAATCGTGGTGGTGGCGAGCACCCGCAAGTGGGTGGGTCTGCGCGCCTGGTTGGCGCATTGCCTGCAGTGGCGCATAGGCTGGGGTTGGTGGACCTTCGCCCTGCTTTTGCCCCTGGCCTTGATGTCCATGGCGGCGGGCTTGCACATCGCGTGGGGTGGCGCCATCGCCACTTCGCCGGCATCCGGGCACCTGCTGATGACTCTCGTGAATCTGCCGCTGATTCTGCTGCTGGGCGGGCCCATGGGAGAAGAGTTCGGCTGGCGCGGCTATGCATTGCCTGTTCTGCAAGATCGATTCGGTTGGCGTGCCGCCAGCCTGGGTCTGGGGTTGGTGTGGGGCGTGTGGCACCTGCCGCTGTTCTTCATCGACGGCACTTCGCAAGCCCACATCCCGCTCGCCCTGTTCTTGCTGAGCGTCGTGGCCATGTCCGTCTTGTTTGCGTGGCTGGTCAATCGCACCGCGGGCAGCGTGGTGGCGGCGCTGGTGCTGCACACGGCAATCAACTTCTGGCCGACCGTCGTGCCGGTCTTGCCCACCGAAGCCAGCTACCGGGCCTACGCGTTCGTCGTCGCCATGCTGGTGCTGCTGGCGTTAGGGCTGACGGCTAGGCGCGGCGAGGTCGGCCCGGCTCAGGACTTCGTTGAGGCGAAGCCATGAACACCCTGTTTCTCGCGCAGACTGCAGTGCCCGTAGCCCTGATTCTGTGGATGGCGCTGGCGTCGCCACGCACTACGTCAGGCTTCTGCATCCAGCTCACCGCCAGCGCCGCCTGTCTGTGGGCCGCTGCCTGGCTTGGCATCTGGCTGGTGCCGCCGTGGTGGGCACCGTGGGGATTCGGTGCGGGTCTCCTGGCCGCTGCCTGGCTGGCGCTGCAACAGCGCAGCCCGTTTGCTTCGCCATGGCCTCGGACCCTGGGTGCGTGGGTCGTTGCCGCCCTATTCACCGCGCTGGGAGTGGCATCTTCCGACGGCATCGTCACCGCATGGCGCAGCCGCACCTCGTCGTCAATGGCGGCAGCGACTTCAGCACCAACGCCCACTTCTTCACGCTCGATGCCAGTGAGCCTCGGTTACGCGACTGGCGCGGGCAATCCTATGGCGTCGACCTCGTGCAAATCGATGGCCTCGGGCTGCGCGCGAAGGGTCTGCAGCCTGCAGACCCGCGTGCCTATCGCATCTACGACGCACACGTACTGGCGCCGTGCGCCGGCCGGGTCGTGCTCGCGGTGGACGGACTGCCCGACATGCAGGTGCCGGAGATGGATCGCGCGCACATGGCGGGTAACCACGTCATGCTGCGATGCGAGCAGGCCGATGTGCTTCTCGGCCACTTGAGCCCGGGAAGCGTGCGGGTCCGCGTGGGGGACGCAATCGCCGCGGGCGTCTGGCTGGGCTCGGTCGGGAACTCGGGCAACACCGGTGAGCCGCATCTACATGTTCACGCACAGCGGCCGGGTCCCGTCGGCGCGCCCTTGGGCGGCGATCCCTTGCCGATCCTGCTCGACGGTCGTTTTCCCGTGCGCGGCGACCGCATCGGATCGCCATGAAGCCGAGCATGCGATGGTCTGTGCTTGCCCTGCTGGCCCTGGTACTGGTGGGCGCGCTGGTCCTGATCGGCTGGCGATTCAACAGCGACATGGCACAAGCCCGGGCGCACGCGGCACAAGGCGCCGTGCTGCTGCAGACGCGCTGCGGACCCATTGAGGTTCAGGCGGCAGGCACCGGTGTGCCGCTGCTGGTGGTGCACGGCAGTGGCGGTGGCCACGACCAGGGCATGGCCTTCGCGGGGGCGCTGGCGCGGCACGGCATCCGCGTGATCGCGATGTCGCGCTTCGGCTACCTGCGCACGCCGATGCCCGCAGACTCATCGGCGGCAGCGCAGGCCGATGCGCATGTGTGCCTGCTCGACGCCCTGGGCATTCGGCGTGCTTCCTCTTCTGGGCGGCGCTGCACGTCGCGCGCGATCAGGTAATCAGGGTGGTGCTGGCCACGCCGCCCGAATTGCTCGCGACGGCCAGTCCGCAGAAGCAGGCACGGGTGAAAATGATGCTCGAAAACATCCTCCCGGTATCTGCCCGTGCCGAGGGGCTGCGCAGCGATACGGCGGTCGGCAAGCACCTGGTGCCCGCGCCGCTGGGCTCCATTCACCTGCCAACACTCATCGTCAGTGCACGCGACGACCGCTACGGCACCTATGCCAGCGCGCAGTACACCGCCAGCCAGATCGCCGGGGCGAAGTTCGTCGGCTTCGATGAGGGCGGTCATACCTGGGTCGGGCATGACGACGAGGTCATGGCTGAAATCGTGATGCTGCTCAATCCGACGGTCAGGCCATGAGGTTCGAGACATTGCTGCGGCGCTACCCCGTGTGCAGCTTCTTCGCCCTGGCATTCGGCATCAGCTGGGGCGGCATCCTGATCGTCATGGCTGCCACGGACTTCAATCTGCTGGACCTGCGGCCGCTAGACACGGGCCTCATCTTCGTGCTCATGCTGCTGGGTCCAAGCGTGGCCGGGCTGGCGTTGACGGCTCTACTCGAGGGTCGGGCCGGATTTCACCGGCTAAGGGTGCGCGCAGCACGTTGGCGAGTCGGTTTTTGCTGGTACCTGGTCGCGTTGATGACCATGCCCCTGCTCTTGCTTGCGACGCTGTGGCCCCTGAGCATCTTCTTGGATCCGGCGTTCTCGCCGCGATTTCAGTGGCCGCTGTTCGCGATCGGCCTCGTTGCCGGGAGCTTTGAGGAGGTTGGCTGGACAGGCTTTGCGGCACCGCGGTTGTTGCATCCGATACATGTCTCCGAAGTTGGCGTCAAACGTAGCTCATTTAGCTGGAGAGGATCGCCATTAATTGCACCTGGGTTCTGTTTCCTTCGGCCAATACTGGATTGGGTACAGTTGTTCCCAATTGTTCGGCCCACCGCGTGACTGCTCCAGATAACGCCGTGCGGCACAAACATCCTTGGGTACGCAGTAGCCATTGAGAAGCAGTTGGCTATACGTGTACTGCAGGTCCTTGTCACCGCGGTCGGCCAGCGACTGGATTTCTTCCACCAATTCTTTTCCGCTGGCTTTCGGGTTTTTCTCGTAGAAAACTTTCATCTTCTCGCTGTAGAAGGTGGGCAAGATCGCAATGTATCCGAGACAGTCCTCTTCGGTCGGTATTTCTCCTATAGGCGGCACCGTTTGTCCATTTGCAACCTGAGCAAAGGCGACAAGCGCCATGAGAATCCAGCGTTTCATTCAGCACCTGCCCCTTTCCAACGTAAAAGAAATACGACCCTGCAGCAATATTTGCCTGATCACCGTGGCATGTTCGCTATTGCTGCTTGCCTTGTATGTGCGGTGAGTCGCGTTGCGTCAAAACAGCCTGCGTGGCGGCCATTGCAGGTATGAAAGGTTCACGAGTTTTTAATCAGCCCTCCACATTGGTGTCGTTCACTACCGTCAGGTCCCGCCCTACAGGAGTCGGCTAAGGTCACATTCCGCTTTTCCAGGCTGAGCGACTGGTATTGAGAATTCGGTTTCTCCAATGGCCGCAATGGAGTGAGGGATTCCAATGACAGCAACTGGTCGTGTCCGGGTGCTCACTTCTGGCGAAAGGTTCGTCACATAGCTGCCGTCGATCCCTAGGTGGCAACTGCCGCTTGGGAGCAGGCAGATCGCAAAGTTCTACGACCGGAATCGCTGTAGACCCGTCGTAGACTTTGTAGCAGCCATATCAACAATATGAATTTTTTGAGGTGAACCCAAAGAGATCATGGATTTGAAGTTGCTAGACTCCAAGCGATGACTGACACAGCAAAAGCACACACCCCCATGATGGCCCAGTACCTGGGCCTGAAAGCGGATTACCCCGATACGCTGCTGTTTTACCGCATGGGCGATTTCTACGAGCTGTTTTTTGCCGATGCAGAAAAAGCTGCGCGCCTGCTCAACATCACGCTGACCCAGCGTGGCCAGTCGGCCGGCGCGCCGGTGGTGATGGCGGGCGTGCCATTTCACGCGGTGGAGACCTACTTGGCACGCCTCATCAAGCTGGGTGAATCGGTGGCCATTTGCGAGCAGGTAGGCGACGTCGCCACCGCCAAGGGTCCGGTCGAGCGCAAAGTGGTGCGGGTGGTGACCCCCGGCACCCTGACCGACCTGGAACTGCTGGGCGATAAGACTGAGTCCATGCTGCTGTCGGTGCATCAGGGTGCGCGCAACCACTGCGGCCTGGCGTGGCTGAGCGTCACGCAAGGCGAGGTGCATCTGGCCGAGTGCTCCGCCGATGAACTGGCTGACTGGGTGAGCCAGATTGCGCCGGGCGAGCTTATTTTCAGCGCCGGCGCGACTCCCGCATTTGAAGCCCGGCTGCGCAGCCTGACCATGGCGGGGCCGGTGTCGATCTCGGCACGACCGGACTGGCAGTTTGATGCCGGCCTGGGTCAGCGCAAGTTGCTGGACCACCTGCAAGCCGCCAGCCTGGCGCCTTGGCAAGCACAAGACCTGCCGCAAGCGCAAGCTGCCGCCAGTGCGCTGCTGGCCTATGCCGAGCATACCCAGGGCCGCTCGCTCACGCACCTCCAAAGTATTCGAGTGCAGCGCGCGGGCGAACTCATTGACCTGCCACAAACCACCCGTCGCAATCTGGAACTGCTGCAAACCTTGCGTGGCGAAGACAGCCCCACCCTGTTTTCTCTGCTCGATACCTGCATGACCGGCATGGGCAGTCGCCTGCTTAAAAGTTGGCTGGTGTCACCCAGGCGCGACCGCACCGAAGCCCAGCAGCGCCTGAGCGCCATTGCCGCCTTGCGTGATGGCCCTGCCCTGTCCGCCGGTGCCGGGCCCTGGACCAAACTGCGCGACAAGCTCAAGGGCAGCACCGATGTGGAACGCATCACGGCCCGTATTGCGCTGCGTCAGGTGCGGCCCCGCGAACTGGTCGGCTTGCAGTTGACCCTGCAAAAAACCGTATTGCTGGCCCCGGTCCTAAAGGGACTTGAGACCTATTTGACGACCCTGGCCAGCCACCTGTTGCCGCCCGCTGACTGCACAGAATTACTAAGACAAGCCATCGACGCCGAGCCCGCAGCGCTGGTGCGCGACGGCGGTGTCATCGCTGCCGGTTTTGACGCTGATCTGGACGAGTTGCGCGCCATCCAGACCAACTGCGACAGTTTTTTGCTGGACCTGGAAACCCGCGAAAAAGCGCGCACCGGCATCGCCAATTTGCGCGTGCAGTTCAACCGGGTGCATGGTTTTTTCATATCGCCAATTTGCGCGTGCAGTTCAACCGGGTGCATGGTTTTTTCATCGAAGTTTCACAAGGCCAGCTCGACAAGGTGCCCGACGACTACCGCCGCCGCCAGACCCTAAAAAACGCCGAGCGCTTCATCACCCCCGAGCTGAAGGCCTTTGAAGACAAGGCGCTCAGCGCGCAGGAGCGTGCTCTGGCACGGGAAAAGTTTCTTTATGAAAAAGTGCTTGACCAGTTGCAACGCTTTGTACCGGCACTCACCGAACTGGCGCGCGCACTGGCCACGCTCGATGCTCTGTGTGCCCTGACCGAGCGCAGCCTGACGCTGGACTGGTGCGCACCCCAATTTGCCAAAGAGCCCTGCCTGGACATCGAAGCCGGGCGTCACCCTGTTGTACAGGCGCGCCTCAATGAGACCAGCGCCGGCGCCTTCATTGCCAACGACACGCACCTGAGTGCAAAGCAGCGCATGCAGATCATCACCGGCCCCAACATGGGCGGCAAATCGACCTACATGCGCCAGATTGCGGTCATCACGCTGCTCGCCAGCATGGGCAGTTATGTGCCGGCCAAGCGCTGCCGTTTGGGGCCCATCGATGCCATCCACACCCGCATTGGCGCAGCCGACGACCTGGCTAACGCACAATCGACCTTCATGCTGGAGATGACCGAGGCCGCGCAAATCTTGCACTCTGCCACGCCCAATTCACTGGTGCTGATGGATGAAATAGGCCGTGGCACCAGCACCTTTGATGGCCTGGCGCTGGCCAGTGCGATCGCCACCCAATTGCATGACAAAACCCAGGCTTACACCCTGTTTGCCACGCATTATTTTGAGTTGACCGAGTTCCCGGCAACGCACCACGGCGCCATCAACGTGCATGTAAGCGCTGCCGAGTCAGGCCGCAACATTGTTTTTTTGCACGAAATCCAGCCGGGACCGGCCAGCAAAAGCTACGGCATTCAGGTGGCGCGCCTTGCTGGTATGCCCGCTGCAGTGCTCAACCATGCGCGCCAGACGCTCGAAGCCCTGGAAGCGCAAGCCTCGCACCAGCAGGCTCAGATTGACCTGTTTGCCGCACCCGCAGTGACTGAAGTCGTCATAACTAGCGCGGTGGACAACGCGCTGGAAGCGATCAACCCCGATGATTTAAGTCCGCGCGAGGCACTGGAAGCGCTTTACAACTTGAAAAAACTAAGAGGAATTCCACTTTGAAAAGCGCCACTGGGTGGGCGGCGAACAAACCAGCGACGTGGACCTGGCACACGCCAGGCGCAGTAGCCAAAGATGTGTTGCAGGCCGCGTCCCTGATTGGAAACCTCGTGACCAACGACCCCGATGCTTTTTTCGAGGCTTGGATCGATGCCCTGACCCGCGCACGGACTGGAAGAAGCCCGCACTGGAGGGCTTGCGCGCCTTGCGCTTGCACAACGCAGCACTGGCGCAGTAACTACAGGCGTTTTACCCTGAATCCATCGAGTAAACCAATGGGAAAAGGCCTCAAAGTATCGCTACTTGGAGGCCTTTGTACTATGTAATGGTCGGGGCGAAAGGATTCGAACCTTCGACCCTCTGGTCCCAAACCAGATGCGCTACCAGGCTGCGCTACGCCCCGACCGGTGTATTGTAAACGTTGAACATCGTGCTTTTTGACATGCTATCTGACCATATTTACCAGCCATGACCACAGCAACTGCGCCTTTGCCCTGGATTGCCAGCGGCGATGATTTTCCGCCAACCGATAGCGCGTGGGGAGCCAGTTCAGCGGCACCCGGCTTGCTGTGTGCCGGTGCCGATTTATCCGTGAGCACCCTTCAAAACGCCTACCAACACGGCATTTTTCCCTGGTTCAGTGACGGCCAACCCATTTTGTGGTGGAGTCCGCAGCCGCGCATGGTACTTGAGGTGGATCAGTTCAAGCTGTCGGCTTCAATGAAAAAAACTTTGAAAAAGTTTGCCGTTGATCCTGCTTGTGAAATTCGCATCGACAGCGCATTCAAAGATGTCATTCAGGCCTGTGCGTCCAGTCTCCGGCACGGCACGCAGGGCACCTGGATCGTGTCCGACATGATCGACGCTTACCTGGCTCTGCACCACGCAGGTCTTGCCCACAGCGTCGAAACCTGGATCAACGGCGAACTGGTTGGCGGTCTCTATGGCGTGGCCATCGGCGGCGCAGTGTTTGGCGAGTCGATGTTTCACCGCCAGCCCAATGCATCGAAAATCGCATTGGCCGCACTGGTGAGCTTGTGCCGCCATCATCAAATCAGCCAGATTGATTGCCAACAAAATACGGCGCATCTGCAGTCTCTGGGTGCCCACGAAATTCCGAGAGCTGAATTCATCGAACGTGTTCAACAGCTGCGGCAGCGCCCTGCCATCGACTGGCAATTCAAGCTCCTATACTGGCGCGCACTCTTCACTTACAAACCGGATTCAGTGTGAATCAGTCTCAGGAATCAGCGCTCAAAACGCTTCAGTTTTATGCCACCGCAAGCTACCCCTGCAGTTATCTTGACGGGCAGATTGCGCGCTCTCAGGTGGCCACACCCTCGCACCTGATCGACACGCGGAGCTACTCGGCCTTGATGCGCAGTGGTTTTAGGCGCAGCGGCTTGTTTTATTACCGGCCCCATTGTGATCAGTGCCAGGCTTGCCAGTCGATTCGTCTGCCAGTGGCAGAGTTCGTGCCGGATCGCAGTCAAAAAAGGGCTTGGGCGCGGCATCATGGTCTGCAGATTACAACCATGAAGCCGTCCTTTTCACCGGAGCACTTTACGCTCTACCAGCGCTACCAGCAGGCACGCCATCGCGGTGGCGGCATGGATGCCGATGACGCAAGTCAGTACCACGATTTTTTGATCGACAGCCAGGTGGACTCCCTGCTGGTTGAGTTCCGCGAGCCCTCGCAGGGCGGCAATCCCGGCGTGCTCAAGATGGTCTCGATCATCGACCGGCTTGACGATGGCCTGTCGGCGGTTTACACCTTTTATGATCCCGTGCCGGGCCAGTGCTACGGCACTTACAACGTGCTTTGGCAAATCAGCCAGGCCAGCGCCTGGGGCCTTAAATACCTTTACCTGGGCTACTGGGTGGCGCAAAGCAGAAAGATGTCTTATAAAACCCGTTTCAGACCGTTCGAATTGTTTGATCGAGATCAATGGTGTGCTGTGGCCGACAAAAGTGCTTGATTTGCAGACAATTTTCACAAGATAAAATGAAAACTCATTTCAGGATATCGCATGCGAAAGATCGACTCTGCCACGACAGCCACACCGACCATCCAGGTCATCGAACGCATGATGACGTTGATGGATGTGCTGGCCTCCCAGGAAGACGCCATCTCCCTCAAGGAAATAAGTGCCAAGACCGGCCTGCATCCCTCCACCGCGCACCGCATCCTGAATGACCTGGTGCTCGGCCGCTTTGTTGATCATCCGCAAGCGGGCAGTTACCGCTTGGGCATGCGCTTGCTGGAGCTGGGCAACCTGGTGAAAAACCGGCTCAATGTGCGCGATGCCGCGCTCGACGCCATGCGCGACTTGCACCGTCTGACACAACAACCGGTCAACCTGAGCATCCGCCAGGGTGACGAAATTATTTATGTGGAAAGAGCCTATAGCGAGCGCTCGGGCATGCAGGTGATCAGGGCCATTGGTGGCCGCGCGCCGCTGCACCTGACCTCAGTGGGCAAGTTGTTTCTGGCGGCGGATGAACCCCAAAAAGTGCGCTCTTATGCGCTGCGTACCGGCTTGAGCGGCCACACAAAAAACAGTCTGACACAACTGCCGGCGCTGGAGCGTGAACTCGCCAAAGTGCGTCGCGAGGCTTATGCCAACGACAACGAAGAACTGGAATTAGGGGTGCGCTGCATGGCCGCCGGCATCATGGACGACCAGGGAAAACTAGTCGCGGGTTTGTCAATTTCCGCCCCTTCCGGTCGGTTGGACGAAAGCTGGTTGGCCAAACTCAAAGCCACAGCCCAGCAAATTTCAGCCAACCTGGGTTATCGGCAAAACAATCCTGTTTGATTAACCGCCAGCAAGTGGTGCGTCTGCCATGATGGCGGCCGCATTGGCAGTTGATTCGATCCACTTACGCACGCGCTCAGCATCGCCCAACCGGCTCAACTTGCCCGCCGAATCCAAAAAGATCATGATCAACTGGCGGCCTGCCACCTTGGTCTGCATCACCAGGCAACGCCCGGCTTCCGAGATGTAACCGGTTTTTTGCAGGCCAATGTCCCAACTCGGGTTTTTAACCAAGCGATTGGTGTTGTTGTACTGCAGCGTTTGCTTGCCCACCGATACCTGGTATCCCGTCGATGTGGTCAGTTCGCGCAACATAGAGTGTTGGTGCGCAGCATCAACGAGTTTGGCCAAGTCACGCGCACTTGACATGTTATTGCTGGACAACCCTGTGGGCTCCACATAACGGCTGTCCTTCATGCCTAGCAATTTCGCCTTGTAGTTCATCAGTTGGGTAAACACCTGCAAACCGCCGGGATAGGTGCGGCCCAGCGCATGGGCAGCGCGGTTTTCGCTGGACATCAGCGCCAGATGCATCAGTTCACCCCGGCTCAACTCGGTACCCACGCGCAATCTGGAGCGACTGCCTTTTTCGGTATCGACATCCTGCTGGGTGATGGTGATCATTTCATCCATGGGCAAATTGGCTTCGCTCACAACCAGACCCGTCATCAATTTGGTCAACGAAGCAATCGGCAGAACGGCTTGGTCATTCTTGCTGAACAGCACCTCGTGGGTTTCCTGGTCAATGACCAGCGCCACACTGGATTTGAGATTGAGATCGTCTGGCGTGCGCTGTAAACCAGCCAATTGACCAAAGGATGGCTTGGCAACCGCTGAGGTCGCCACAGGTGCCGTTTTCCGCTTGGCAACAGCGTAGCTTTTCGACACACGACGCTTGGTGACGACCGCGGTTTTCTTGGTTTTACTCGCGTGGGTCTTGCTCACCTGGGTCTTGCTCGCACTGGCCTTGGCAGATGCCGCCCCGGCCAGGGGCACCCAAGAAAACAAGCCCAGCAAGCCCAAAAGACAGATGAAACTACGCACTTTTTTAGAAAAAAAGCTGCTACTTGCAGTTGTCATTAACCTGTCTCCTAAATTAGCCACATGGCAGGCATCCAGTTTAAACCCGAAATTCCTGCTGCAGCAAGCACTTGCAGGAGTTATTTAAACTAATTTGCAACGTCAGCCCTGGGCTGCCACCCGCTCGGCCTGACTCTGAAGTTTGTTCAGGGCGCTCAAATAAGCCTTGGCCGAGGCCACCACGATGTCCGGGTCGGCACCCACGCCATTGACGATGCGGCCACTGCTTTGCAGGCGCACGGTCACCTCGCCCTGGCTCTCGGTCGAGCCGCTGATGGCGTTCACCGAATACAGCACCATCTCGGCACCGCTCTTGACATTGGCCTCAATGGCCTTGAGCGAGGCATCGACCGGACCGTTACCGTTGGCGGTGCCGGTCACCTCGATGCCGGCAATGGTCATGACCACCGTGGCCTGCGGCAATTCGCCGGTTTCGCTGTGCTGTGACAAAGACACCAGCGTGTATTGGTCGTGGCTTTGTGCCACGCTTTCCTCGCTGACCAAAGCAAGGATGTCTTCATCGAAGATTTCACTCTTGCGGTCAGCGAGTTCCTTGAATTTGGCAAAAGCCAGGTTCACTTCAGCCTCGCTGTCCATCTGCACGCCCAATTCTTGCAAGCGCTGCTTGAACGCGTTGCGGCCGCTGAGTTTGCCCAGAATCATTTTGTTGGCTGTCCAGCCCACGTCTTCAGCACGCATGATCTCGTAGGTATCGCGCGCCTTCATGATGCCATCCTGGTGAATGCCGGCCGTATGGGCAAAGGCGTTGGCACCCACGATGGCCTTGTTGGGCTGCACCACAAAACCCGTGGTCTGGCTCACCAGGCGGCTGGCCGCCAGAATCTGGGTGGTGTCCACACCCACATCCAGATCAAAGTAGTCGCGCCGGGTGCGCATGGCCATCACCACTTCTTCCAGACTACAGTTGCCAGCACGCTCACCCAGGCCATTGATAGTGCATTCGACCTGGCGCGCGCCGCCAATCTTGACGCCCGCGAGCGAGTTGGCCACCGCCATGCCGAGGTCGTTGTGGCAGTGCACCGACCAAATTGCCTTGTCGGAATTGGGCACGCGCTCGCGCAAACGCTTGATGAAGTTGCCGTACAACTCAGGGATCGCATAGCCCACGGTGTCGGGCACATTGATGGTGCCAGCGCCTTCGTTGATCGCCGCCTCAATCACCCGGCACAAGAAGTCTTCTTCGCTGCGGTAAGCGTCTTCGGCGCTGAACTCGACGTCGGCTACCCGGTTTCGGGCAAAACGCACGGCCTGTTTGGCTTGCTCCAGCACCTGTTCAGGCGTCATGCGGAGTTTCTTTTCCATGTGCACTGGCGACGTCGCAATGAATGTGTGAATGCGTGCCCGGTTCGCGCCTTGCACGGCGTCAGCGGCCAGCGTGATGTCACGGTCGTTGGCGCGCGACAAGGAACAAATGGTCGAATCCTTGATGGCGTGGGCGATGGCCTTGATGGCCTCGAAATCACCATTGGAACTGGCCGCAAAACCGGCTTCGATGACATCCACTTTCAGCCGTTCCAGTTGACGGGCAATGCGCAATTTTTCGTCACGGGTCATGGAGGCACCGGGCGACTGCTCACCATCACGCAAGGTGGTGTCAAAAATTACCAATTTGTCTGACATGTCATTTCTCCTGGGCTGTTTTACAAAGAAAATTTAAAAAAGTTTGGGCAACAAAAAAGCCCGTCGCAGGTGCTGACGGGCTTTTGGGGTTGATGCAATCACGCGCTAACCACTCCGCCCGAATGACGTTAGCAATAGCAGTAGTGAAAAGGTATGCATGGCTTCAATATAACATAGGCTGGCGGCATGCCTCCCTCCATTTTCTCTCGGCGGTAACTTACGTCTCGCTTCATTTGTGCAAACCACGTTCATCGGGCTCGTCGGTTGAGGTGCTGATGACGCTGGTGGGAATTCCTTTGGTCTTGCGCCAGAAATAGATGCTATAACCGCTCAAGCCGTAAACGACGAACAAGCCGAACATCACGATTGGCGGGTCGATGTTGATCACGGCAATGCCGATGGCAATCAGCACGATCACCACAAAAGGCACGCTGCGTTTCATCTGGATGTCCTTGAAACTGTAAAACGGCACATTGGTCACCATGGTCAGGCCCGCATACAAACACATGACAAACATGGGCCATGCCCACTGCGGGCCAGCGCTGCCCAGATCGTTCGCCACCCAAATGAACCCCGCCACCAGCGCCGCAGCAGCAGGCGACGGCAAGCCCTGAAAGTAGCGCTTGTCAACCACAGCGGTATTGACGTTGAAGCGCGCCAGCCGCAAGGCCGCGCACGCGCAATAGACAAACGCCGCAATCCAACCCCAGCGACCTAGACCCTTGAGCGCCCACACGTACGCAATCAGGGCGGGTGCAGCACCAAACGACACCATGTCGGAAAGCGAGTCCATCTGCTCGCCAAAAGCGCTCTGGGTATTGGTCATGCGCGCCACGCGACCGTCAAGGCTGTCGAGCACCATGGCAGAAAAAACACCGATCGCGGCCAGGTCGAAGCGGCCATTGATGGCCATGACAATGGCATAAAAACCGCCAAACAGCGCTGCCAAAGTGAACAAATTGGGCAGGATATAAATGCCTTTACGACGCTTCTTCAGAAGCACGCCGGGTGCATGGTCGGTTGTTTGTGTAGTCACGTCTTCCATTCGTTTAGCTGGCGGGGTGGCTTCATAATAACAAAGGCCACCGGAGTGGCCTTTGATCAGCAAACACGCAGCGATCAGTTGCGCGTCTGGTCCACCAGTTTGTTTTTGGCAATCCAGGGCATCATGGCGCGCAGCTGGCCACCGACGATTTCGATCTGATGATCGGCAATATTGCGACGGCGCGCCGTCATGCTGGGGTAGTTGGTGCGGCCTTCCAGAATGAACGACTTGGCGTAGTCGCCGTTTTGAATGCGCTTGAGGGCGTTGCGCATGGCTTCGCGGCTCTGCGCGTTGATGACCTCGGGGCCGGTCACGTATTCACCATACTCGGCATTGTTGGAGATCGAGTAGTTCATGTTGGCGATACCGCCTTCATAGATCAGATCGACAATCAATTTCAGCTCGTGCAGACATTCGAAATAAGCCATCTCTGGGGCGTAACCGGCTTCAACGAGGGTCTCAAAACCCATCTTGACCAGTTCGACGGCGCCACCGCACAGCACGGCCTGTTCGCCGAACAGGTCGGTCTCGGTTTCTTCCTTGAACGAGGTCTCGATGATGCCGGCCTTGCCGCCACCGTTGGCCATGGCGTAAGACAACGCCAGGTCACGCGCCTTGCCGCTCTTGTCCTGGTGGATGGCGATCAGGTGCGGTACGCCACCGCCCTGGGTGTAGGTGTTGCGCACGGTGTGACCGGGTGCCTTGGGCGCCACCATCCACACATCCAGGTCAGCGCGCGGCGTAACCTGGTTGTAATGCACGTTGAAACCATGGGCGAACACCAGCGAGGCACCCTGCTTGATGTTGGTCGCCACGTTGTTGGTATAAACCTCACCGATTTGCTCGTCAGGCAGCAAAATCATGACCACGTCAGCGATCTTGACAGCGTCGTTGACTTCCATCACGGTCAGGCCAGCCTTGCCAACCTTGTCCCAGGATGCGCCACCTTTGCGCAAACCCACCACCACCTTGACACCACTGTCGTTGAGGTTTTGCGCGTGCGCATGGCCCTGGCTGCCGTAACCGATGATGGCCACTGTTTTGCCCTTGATCAGGCTCAAATCACAATCTTTATCGTAAAAAACTTTCATCGCTCACTCCGTTGTAAAAAATAAACCAAAACTTTGCGGGACAGATCTTTAGCTCTGTCCCCAACCAATTCAGGCGTGACATATCTTTGGCTCTGTCCACAACTGACTAAACCCTCAAAATCCGCTCGCCCCGGCCAATGCCACTGGAGCCGGTACGCACCGTTTCCAAAATGGCACCGCGTTCGATGGCATTCAAAAACGCATCGTTCTTGATCTGGTCACCTGTCAACTCAATGGTGTAGCTTTTCTCGGTCACATCGATGATGCGGCCCCGAAAAATATCTGCCATGCGTTTCATTTCTTCGCGCTCCTTGCCCACCGCGCGCACCTTGACCATCATGAGCTCACGCTCGGTGTAGGCGCCTTCGGTCAGGTCCACTACCTTGACCACCTCGATCAGGCGGTTCAGGTGCTTGGTGATCTGCTCGATGACTTCGTCAGACCCAGTGGTCTGGATGGTCATGCGCGACAGGCTGGGGTCTTCGGTGGGTGCCACCGTCAACGACTCAATGTTGTAGCCGCGCGCCGAGAACAGACCAACGACGCGGGAAAGAGCACCAGCTTCGTTTTCCAGCAATACTGCAATGATATGTTTCATGTTAGAGGTCCTCCGAACTCAGCAGCATTTCAGTGATGCCCTTGCCAGCTTGCACCATCGGGAACACGTTCTCAGTAGGGTCGGTGCGGAAATCCATGAATACCGTGCGGTCCTTCAACTTGCGTGCCTCGCGCAATGCCGGCTCAACATCCGAAGCTCGCTCAATTAACATACCAACGTGGCCGTAAGACTCAGCCAACTTGACAAAGTTGGGCAACGCATCCATGTAACTGCTGCTATAGCGGCCTTCGTACTCCACCTCCTGCCATTGCCGCACCATGCCCAGGTAGCGGTTGTTGAGAGACACGATCTTGATGGGTGTGTTGTATTGCAGGCAGGTGGACAGTTCCTGGATGCACATCTGCACCGAACCCTCGCCAGTCACACAATAGACCTCGCTGTCGGGTTTAGCCAGCTTGATGCCCATGGCGTAAGGAATGCCCACGCCCATGGTGCCCAGACCGCCGGAGTTGATCCAGCGCCGGGGCTCTTCAAAGCGGTAGTACTGCGCGGCCCACATCTGGTGCTGACCCACATCGGACGTGATGTAAGTGTCGGCGTCCTTGGTCATATTCCAGAGCGTTTCCACCACATACTGCGGCTTGATGATGTCATTCTTGCCGTGGTCGTACTTGAGGCAGTCGCGCTTGCGCCAGCCCTCGATGGTGTCCCACCAGGCGCCCAGCGCATTGGCGTCGGGCTTGGTCGCGCTTTCCTTGATCATGGAGATCATTTCGGACAATACGTCTTTCACGTCGCCCACGATCGGAATGTCGACCCGCACGCGCTTGGAGATGCTCGACGGGTCGATGTCGATGTGGATGATCTTGCGCTCGTTCTGGGCAAAGTGCTTGGGGTTACCAATGACGCGATCATCAAAGCGCGCACCGACCGCCAGCAACACGTCGCAATTTTGCATGGCATTGTTGGCTTCCACTGTGCCATGCATGCCCAACATGCCCAAGAATTTACGATCGCTAGCCGGGTAAGCACCTAACCCCATCAAGGTATTCGTACAGGGGTAGCCCAGCATGTCGACCAACTGGCGCAGCTCATTGGAAGCGTTGCTCAGCAAAACGCCGCCGCCGGTGTAAATGTAAGGCCGCTTGGCCGCAAGCAACAACTGCAAGGCCTTGCGGATCTGCCCGCCGTGGCCCTTGCGCACCGGGTTGTAAGAGCGCATTTCAACCGTCTGCGGATAACCGTGGTAAGGCACCTTCTTGAACGACACGTCTTTTGGAATGTCCACCACCACCGGGCCGGGGCGGCCGCTGCGGGCTATGTGAAACGCCTTTTTCATGGTCAAGGCAAGGTCGCGCGCGTCCTTGACCAAAAAGTTGTGCTTGACCACCGGTCGCGTGATGCCCACGGTGTCGCATTCCTGAAAAGCGTCCATACCGATGGCGTGGGTAGGCACCTGGCCGCTCACGATGACCATCGGGATACTGTCCATGTAAGCAGTGGCGATGCCGGTCACGGCGTTGGTCACGCCAGGGCCGGAAGTGACCAGCGCTACACCCACGTCGCCCGTGGCGCGTGCGTAGCCGTCGGCAGCGTGAACAGCCGCCTGCTCATGGCGCACCAGCACATGCTGGATGGTGTCCTGCTTGAAAAAAGCGTCATAAATGTGCAGCACGGCACCACCTGGGTAACCCCAGACGTACTTGACACCTTCGGCTTGCAGCGCTTTGATCAGGATTTCTGCGCCTCTGAGTTCGTGCTCAGCGTCCGTTGCAGCCGCTTTGGCCTTGGCAGAAGAATGAGGATTTGATGAGTTTGATACCGAAGCAACTTCGGCTTTTGCGATTTCCATGATGAACCTTTGTGAATTTCTCTAACGAAATACCTTGGGTGCTTCTCTGCAAACACTCGTGGTGTCACATCGAAACTTAAGGCCAAAACCATAAGCGCATTGATTTTTGCGCCGGACCTTGACCCGTTTGCGTTAATTTGCAGGAAGCATTATGGCACCTGTCAAAGAGCGCCTGAGCTTAATCGAACGGCAATGCAATAATTCAGCGCCTATTTCAACGGTCTTCAACCCCCATCTAAGTTACATCTGAATGCCCGTAAATACCACAACCCCAAGCCTGCCCCGGCGCATGGCCTGCTGGCTCTACGAAGGCATGCTGTTGTTCGGCGTGGTTTTCATTGCCGGCTACCTCTTCGGCACCCTGAGCCAAACCAAAAATGCCATGGACAACCGCCACGCTCTACAGGCCTTTTTGTTTGTCGTCTTCGGCATTTATTTTGTCTGGCTGTGGTCCAAAGGCCAGACCCTGGCCATGAAAACCTGGCACATCCGGGTGCTTGATCGTGCTGGTCAACCGTTGACGCAGGGCCGCGCCTTGTTGCGCTACCTGTGGAGTTGGCTGTGGGTTTTGCCACCGCTGGTGGCGTCGTGGGGGTTTGAACTCAGGGGCGGCGAAGCCATTGTGATTTTCATCGGATGGGTTACCGTCTGGGCGATCCTGAGCCGTTTCCACCCACGCCAGCAGTTCTGGCATGACGCGCTGGCCGGCACACAACTGGTAGACAGCAGCCCGCCCAAGCCTTGAACGCCACCCTTTTGCAAACCAAAGCTAGATCGCTGACTCGTCGAGTTCCCCAGTGCGAATGCGCACCACGCGCTCGACGGTGGTGATAAAAATCTTGCCATCACCGATCTTGCCGGTATGGGCTGCCTTGACGATGGCATCAACGCAGCGGTCCAAATCATCGGTTTTGACGACCACTTCGATTTTGACCTTGGGTAAAAAATCGACCACGTACTCGGCGCCACGGTACAGCTCGGTGTGACCTTTCTGGCGGCCAAAGCCCTTGACCTCGGTGACCGTCAGGCCGGTCACGCCGCACTCGGCCAGCGCTTCGCGGACTTCTTCCAGTTTGAAGGGTTTGACGACAGCGGTGATTTGTTTCATGGTGTACCTCAATGATGAGAAAGGCGGGCTGCTGGACAGGCAAATGGCGTGAAGCGCTACATTAAGCCCGAAACCGATTGGTTATAGGATAACGCCAATCCTTGCCGAAGCTGCGGTGCGTCACGCGAATCCCCACTGGCGACTGGCGCCGCTTGTATTCGTTGATCTTGATCAGGCGCGTGACCCGCTCGACATCCGCAGCGGCAAAACCGTCGGCAAGGAGCTGCTCAATGCTCTCGTCGTCTTCCATGTAACGCTGCAGAATCGCGTCAAGCACCTCGTAAGGCGGCAAGCTGTCCTGGTCGGTCTGGTCGGGGCGCAATTCGGCGCTCGGTGGCCGCGTGATGATGCGCTCGGGAATCGGCGCCTGCCCGGTGCCGTACGGGTCATGCGCGTTGCGCCAGCGCGCCAGGCGAAATACCGTGGTTTTGGCCAAGTCCTTGATCACGGCAAAGCCGCCCGCCATGTCGCCATAAAGGGTGCAATAGCCGGTGGCCAGCTCGGACTTGTTGCCGGTGGTGAGCACAATGCTGCCAAATTTGTTGCTCAATGCCATCAGCAGGGTGCCCCGAATGCGCGCCTGGATGTTTTCCTCGGTGGCGTCCTCGGCCAGCCCCTTGAATTCCTGGGCGAGCGTCGCCTTGAAGGCCTCGAATTCGGGCACGATCGTCAACTCGTCGTAACGCACGCCCAGACGCTCCGCCATGTCGCGTGCGTCAATCCAGCTGATGTCTGCGGTGTAGGGCGACGGCATCATTACGGCGCGCACTCGCTCCCGGCCCAGCGCATCGACGGCGATCGCCAGCACCAGGGCCGAGTCAATGCCGCCCGACAAACCCAGCAGCACGCCGGGAAAACCGTTCTTGTCGATGTAGTCCCGCACCCCCAGCACCAGGGCGTCCCACAAGTCGGCATCTGGCGTGCGCTGCGGGGCCATCGTGGACGACATTTGCAACTCGCCCGACGTCCGAGTAACGTCAACTAGCAAGCTGTCTTCAATGAAACTCGGCGCCCGCCCTGCCAACGAACCATCGGCATTGAGCGCGAATGAACGCCCCTCAAACACCACCTCGTCCTGCCCACCCACCAGGTGCGCATACACCAGCGGCAGACCGCAGGCCGCCACGCGCTGGCGCATCATCTGTTCACGCTCATCACCCTTGCCAATATGGAAAGGCGACGCATTGATCACCACCAGCAGTTCTGCGCCAGATTGCTTTGTTTCGCGCGCGGGCGTATCAAACCAGGCGTCTTCGCATATCAGCAAACCCACCTTGACCCGCTCGCCCGGCCCACCTGCCTCGAACACGCACACTGCCTTACCCGGCGTGAAATAGCGCCGCTCGTCAAACACTTGGTAATTGGGCAACTCGCGCTTGGCGTAGGTGGCCAGCACCCTGCCCTCGCACAGCACGCTGGCGGCGTTGAAGCGGCTTTGCACCGCCACCGAGCGCGTGCGCTGGTCGCCACCTGTGGGGTGGCCCACCACGACGCAAAGGTCTTTCAAATCAGCAAGCGCAGCCGCCACTGCTTTCACGGCATCATCACAGGCGCTGGTGAAAGCGTGGCGCAAAAACAGGTCTTCGGCCGCATAACCGCAAATAGACAATTCGGGCGTCAGCACCAGGCGCGCGCCCTGCTGGTAAGCGCTTTGGGCGGCAATCACGATTTTTTTAGCGTTGCCGGTCAAATCGCCCACCACTAAATTGAGTTGGGCCACGCAAATTTTGAGAGTCATGAAAAGTACAAGGAAATGATCGAAAACAAAACGACGGACACTGCAAACGATTATGTCATTCGGGTACTGGCTTCACCTGCTGAAGTGAATGCCAGCGCCTGGGACGCCTTGCTGTTCGAACAACGCCAAGCCACCCCGTTCATGCGCCACGCCTATTTGAATGCCTTGCATGCCAGCGGCTGTGCCACGCCAGAGACCGGATGGACGCCGAAGTTTTTCCTGATCGAGCGTCAGGGTGAGTTGCGTGCTGCCGCTGTGCTGTACCTCAAGACCCACTCGCACGGCGAGTACGTGTTTGACTGGACCTGGGCCAATGCGTATGCCCAGCACGGCCTGCGCTATTACCCCAAAGCCGTGTGCGCCGTGCCGTTTACCCCGGTGCCGGGCAGCCGTCTGCTGACGCGCAGCCATGCCGAGCGCGAGCAACTCGCCGCCGTGCTGTTGGACTGGTGCCAGCGCCAACAGCTCTCGGGTTTGCACAGTCTGTTTGCCGCTGATGAAGACCTCGCCGCCTTCGAAGCTTCCGGCTTGCTATTGCGCCACACCGTGCAATTTCACTGGCACAACATCACGCCTGGGTACGCCAGTTTTGAGGCGTTTTTAAGCCAACTGACACCTGACAAACGCAAAAAAATCCGCCAGGAGCGGCGCAAGGTAGCCGATGAGGGGGTGAGTTTTCGGGCACTTGAGGGCCGCCAGATCAGCCCGGCAGACTGGGACTTTTTCTACCAATGTTACGAGCGCACCTACCTGGAGCACGGCAACGCACCCTACCTGAACCGCGATTTCTTCAGCCGTATGGCCAGCACCATGCCCGAAGACTGGTTGCTCTTTGTGGCCGAGCGCGACGGCCATGCCATTGCTGCGAGCTTGATCGCCCTCAACGCAAGCTGTGTGGCCGCTGCCGGTCAGGCAGGCGCGCAAGCGGTTGACCGTGTCGCCTATGGCCGCTATTGGGGCGCGCTGGAACGGGTGGATTGTCTGCACTTTGAAGCCTGCTACTACCAGCCGCTCGAATGGTGCATTGCCAACGGCTACCAGCGCTTTGAAGGTGGTGCCCAGGGCGAACACAAGCTGGCGCGTGCCTTGCTACCGGTGACCACCCCCAGTGCGCATTGGCTGGCGCAGCCCCAATTCATGGCTGCGGTTGACCGCTTTTTAAGCGCCGAGCGCGAAGGCATCCAGAACTACGTGACAAACCTGGAGCAGCACAGCCCGCTGAAATCAGTGAAATCAAAGATCAGGCCTGAACCGTGCGCTGGGTTTGCACACCCAGGCCCTGCACGCCCAAGCTGATGGTTTGCCCCGCACGCAAAAAAACCGGTGGTTTTCTGCCCATGCCAACACCGGGCGGTGTGCCGGTCGTGATCACGTCACCAGGCTGCAGACTCATGAATTGGCTCAGGTAACTGACCAGAAACGGCACCCGGTACACCATGGTGGCGGTGTTGCCGTTCTGCATGCGCTGGCCGTCCACATCGAGCCAAAGCGCCAACTGGTTCGGGTCGGGCACCTCGTCAGCAGTCACCAGCCACGGCCCCAGCGGGCCAAAGCTGTCAAAACCCTTGCCCTTGTCCCAGGTGCCACTGCGGTTGAGCTGGTAGTCACGCTCCGACACATCGTTCATCACGGCATAACCCGCCACATGTGCCATGGCATCTGGTTCTTCAATATAGAGGCCGCCCTGGCCGATGACCACGGCCAACTCCACTTCCCAGTCGGTCTTGACCGAGCCGCGCGGGATTTGCACTGCGTCATCTGGCCCGCACAGCGCGCTGGTCCATTTGTTGAAGATCACTGGTTCGGGCGGCACCGGCAGTCCGGATTCAGCGGCATGGTCGGCATAGTTCAAGCCGATGCCGATGCATTTGCCCACTTGCCCAACGCAAGCGCCCAAGCGCAGATCTTGTTGCGGCAATCCAGGCACCAAGGGCAAGTCTTGCAACTTGAGTTGACGCAATTGGGCCAAGCCAGTGGGCAGCAGCGTGGCGCCGGCAATGTCAGCGACCACGCCGCTCAAGTCCCTCACCCGGCCCTGGCCATCCAACACACCTGGCTTTTCTTGACCCAACGGCCCATACCGCAACAGCTTCATGGCCAGCTTATTTTTCGGCAGCGTTGTAATTGGCTATGCCTTCCATGATTTCCTGCCTGGCCGCCTCGGGGCCTTCCCAGCCCAAAATCTTGACCCACTTGTTGGCTTCGAGGTCTTTGTAATGCTCAAAGAAATGGGCAATGGTTTTCAGGCGCAGCGGGTTCAGGTCTTCCGGTTTTTGCCACTTGGTATAAATCGACAAAATTTTGTCGATCGGCAACGCCAGCACCTTGCCATCCATGCCGGCCTCGTCTTCCATTTTCAAGATACCAATGGCGCGGCAGGTGACGACCACCCCGGGAATCAGCGGCACGGGGGTGATCACCAGCACATCCACCGGGTCACCGTCACCGCTGAGGGTCCTGGGCACATAGCCGTAATTGGTGGGGTAATGCATGGACGTGCTCATGAAGCGGTCCACAAAAATGGCGTGGGTGTCATGGTCCACTTCGTACTTCACCGGGTCAGCGTTCATCGGGATTTCGATGATCACATTGAACTCTTCAGGTGCTTTTGGGCCGGGGGTGACGTTATCTAGAGACATTGCTATCGCCTTATATAAAAGTTGTGGATTTGAGATAGATCAGGAACACTCGGGATTAACCCTGATTTTACTTACTTACCACTTGCGCGCGATAGAAAGTGGCCGTTTTGGCGTTACAGTCCGCCCGTTGGCCAATCACTCTTGTCGTACATCAAGATAGACGCGGTGAGGAAGCAACGCAGCGGTGATGCCGACATGCGTTGCATTACCACCTCGCGAAACAACAGACAGGAGATATTTCATGACAGGCAACTCAGCGCTGATCTTGGCGCTTATCTGCGGCTTCATCGCCGTTGGCTACGGCTTTTGGGCCCGAAGCTGGATTCTTTCCCAGGACGCGGGCAACGCCCGAATGCAAGAAATTGCAGCCGCCATTCAAACCGGTGCCGCCGCCTATCTGGCGCGGCAGTACAAAACCATCGCCGTCGTCGGCGTGGTGCTGGCCGTTCTGATTGCGGTGTTTCTGGACGGCATCAGCGCCGTGGGCTTCATCATCGGTGCGGTGCTTTCGGGCGCTTGCGGCTTCATCGGCATGAACGTGTCAGTGCGCGCCAATGTGCGCACGGCCCAAGCGGCCACCAAAGGCATTGGCCCGGCGCTGGATGTTGCCTTTCGCGGCGGCGCCATCACCGGCATGCTGGTGGTTGGCCTGGGCCTGCTGGGCGTGACCGGGTTCTTCTGGTTCCTGGTCGGCAACGGCAACCTGACGCCTGACAAGAATCTGGCGGAAATGCTCAACCCGCTGATCGGCTTTGCCTTCGGCTCCTCACTGATTTCCATCTTTGCCCGTTTGGGCGGTGGTATTTTCACCAAGGGCGCTGACGTCGGCGCCGACCTGGTGGGCAAGGTCGAGGCCGGCATCCCGGAAGATGACCCGCGCAACCCGGCCGTGATTGCCGACAACGTGGGCGACAACGTGGGCGACTGCGCCGGCATGGCCGCCGACTTGTTTGAAACCTACGCCGTCACGCTGATTGCCACCATGGTGCTGGGCGCACTGCTGCTGACCAGCTCGGGCATGAATGCAGTGGTTTATCCGCTGGCGCTCGGTGCCGTGTCGATTGTGGCATCCATCATCGGCTGCTTCTTTGTCAAGGCCTCGCCTGGCATGAAGAACGTGATGCCAGCGCTGTACAAAGGCTTGGCAGTGGCTGGCGTTTTGTCGCTGATCGCTTTCTTCTTCGTCACAAAATGGTTGATGCCGGACGATGCCATCATGGCCAGCGGCACCCAGATGCGCTTGTTTGGCGCCTGCGCTGTCGGCCTGGTTCTGACCGCCGCATTGGTGGTGATCACCGAGTACTACACCGGCACGCAATACCAGCCGGTCAAGCACATCGCTGAAGCCTCCACCACCGGCCACGGCACCAACATCATTGCTGGCCTGGGTGTGTCGATGCGCTCTACAGCCTGGCCCGTGCTGTTTGTCTGCGTGGCCATCTACACCGCTTACGCGCTGGCCGGCCTGTACGGCATTGCCATTGCCGCCACCGCCATGCTCAGCATGGCCGGTATCGTGGTGGCGCTTGACGCCTACGGCCCCATCACCGATAACGCCGGTGGTATTGCTGAAATGAGCGAGATGCCCAAAAGCGTGCGCGACATCACCGACCCGCTGGACGCGGTGGGTAACACCACCAAAGCAGTGACCAAAGGCTACGCCATTGGTTCTGCCGGTCTGGCAGCACTCGTGCTGTTTGCCGACTACACCCACAAGCTCGACGTATATGGCACGCACATCACCTTCGACTTGAGCAACCCGATGGTCATCATCGGCCTCTTTATCGGTGGCCTGATTCCCTACCTGTTTGGTGCCATGGCCATGGAAGCCGTGGGCCGCGCCGCCGGTGCCGTGGTGGTCGAAGTGCGCCGCCAGTTCCGCGACATCAAGGGCATCATGGAAGGCACTGCCAAGCCAGAGTACGACACCGCGGTTGACATGCTGACCACCGCTGCCATCAAGGAAATGATGATTCCGAGCCTGCTGCCGGTGGTGGTGCCAATTCTGGTCGGTCTGATCCTCGGGCCCGCTGCCTTGGGTGGCCTGCTGATGGGCACGATCGTGACCGGTCTGTTTGTGGCCATCTCGATGTGCACTGGCGGCGGCGCCTGGGACAATGCCAAAAAGTACATTGAAGACGGCAACTTTGGCGGCAAAGGCTCGGAAGCGCACAAAGCCGCTGTGACCGGCGACACCGTGGGCGACCCCTACAAAGACACCGCCGGCCCGGCCATCAACCCGCTGATCAAGATTATCAACATCGTGGCTTTGCTGATCGTGCCGGTGATGATGAAAATCCACGGCGGCTAGGCTGCTTCAACCTTTATCAAAACCCGCTTCGGCGGGTTTTTTCTTTGGGCCGATCATGACTGCTGATCATCACAAACCCTCAGGTTGCGGCGCGATCCAGGCTGCGGTGGCAACCAAATTTCATGACGATGCGCATTCAGAGCGCATTGCCGAGCGACAGGTCCAGCCGCTGGGCGCGATGTACAGCCTGCGCACCGGCGAGGTGCAGTTTCTGGAGGATGAGCGCCCTTAGGGCTTGTTCATGAACAAGCCCTAAGCACAGCACCGACAGCCTGCGCAGTCAAAACGGAATTTTTCATGACCAACCTCCGCAAAAAAGAAAAAAGAGAACACCACTTTTGCACCAGAAACCTTTGGCATCAACGCTGCGTGCTCGCCCGCAGCCAGGCCACCAAGCCATCTGCCAGGCAGCGCAGCCGCACCCAGCATTGCCACTGTCTGCAAGAATATCCGCTGTGGCTGACCGACCTGCCACACGTGCCAAAATCCGGTCAGTGTCAGCGCAACATACCTGCGCTGATATTCACCAAAATTGATCGCCTCATGACTGAAACCCACACGCACCGCGTGATCCCGCTGCAAGACCTGCGCCCAGCTTCGCTGCCTCTTCCGCTGGCCACCCTTGACGCCAAGGCGCGCATCCAGCCCAACGGCCTGCTTGCCGACACCCGTGGCCGCGCGCTGCGCGACCTGCGCATCAGCGTCACCGACCGTTGCAACTTCCGCTGCAACTACTGCATGCCCAAGGAAATTTTTGACAAGGACTACGCCTACCTGCCGCACACCGCCCTGCTGTCGTTTGAGGAAATCACCCGGTTGGCGCACCAGTTCATCGCCCATGGCGTGCAAAAAATACGCCTGACAGGCGGCGAGCCGCTGCTGCGCAAAAACCTGGAACAGCTCATCGCGCAGCTCGCCGCCCTGCGCACGCTGGACGGCACACCGCTGGACATCACCCTCACCACCAACGGCAGCCTGTTGGCGCGCAAGGCCGCCGCCCTCAAGGCCGCCGGGCTGCAACGTGTCACCGTCAGCCTCGACGGGCTGGATGACGCGGTGTTTCGCGCCATGAACGACGTGGACTTTCCGGTGGCCGACGTGCTGGCAGGCATCGAGGCCGCGCGCGCGGCTGGCCTGGGGCCGATCAAGATCAACATGGTGGTCAAGCGCGGCACCAACGAGCAGGAGATTTTGCCCATGGCGCGCCATTTCCGGGGCAGCGGCATGGTACTGCGCTTCATTGAATACATGGACGTGGGCGCCACCAATGGCTGGCGCATGAACGAGGTCATGCCATCCAGCGATGTGGTCAGGCTGATTCAGTCCGAACTGCCGCTGGTGCCACTGGAAGCAACGCAACCCGGTGAAACCGCGCAGCGCTGGGGCTATGCCGATGCCCAAGGCCGCCATGACCCCGGGCTGGGCGAGATCGGCGTCATCAGCAGCGTCACGCAAGCCTTTTGCCACAGTTGCAACCGGGCGCGCCTGTCCACCGAAGGGCAACTGTATTTGTGCCTGTTTGCCGCAAAAGGCTACGACTTGCGCAGCCTGCTGCGTGGCGGCGCGTCTGATGCTGATCTGGCCAATGCAATTGGTCATATCTGGCAAGGGCGGGCAGACAACTATTCTGAATCACGCAGCCAACTTGGCCCGGACACCGGCGCGCCGGTGAAACGGGTGGAAATGAGCTACATCGGAGGCTGACGTATGGCCCCCACGCTTGCTGGAGAACAACCATGATTCATTCAACTGACATTACCGCGCTGATCCTGGCGGGCGGGCGCGGCTCACGCATGGGCGGGGTTGACAAGGGTCTGCAGAATTTCATGGGGCTGCCGCTGGCGCTGCACACCCTGACGCGCCTGCAAATCAGCGGCGGCGTGGGCGAGATCATGATCAACGCCAACCGCAACCTGGCCGCTTACGAGTCTTTTGGCGTGCCGGTCTGGCCCGATGTGCTGGTCGACTACGCCGGGCCCCTGGCGGGTTTTTTGACCGGACTGGAGCGCTGTGAAACGCCTTACCTGCTGACCGTGCCGTGCGACACCCCGCTGCTGCCGCTGGACCTGGCACAGCGGCTGGCAGCGGCGCTCGAAGCCGAAGACGCCGATATCGCCATGGCCGCAGCCCCTGAAGCCGGCAAGGACGGCCGCATGCAGGTGCGCACCCAGCCAGTGTTTTGCCTGCTGCGCACCGAGCTACTGGAAAGCCTGGTGCGCTTTACCCAGGATGGCGGCCGCAAGATCGACGCCTGGACGGCCTTGCACCCCACCGCCGTGGTGGCGTTTGATGCGCCCGGCGACGACCCGCAGGCCTTTTTCAACGCCAACACGCTGGCCGAATTGCAACAACTGGAGAGCCGCGCGACATGAAAACGTTGAACCAGATTGCCAGTGAACTCGCAGGCTACGACCCGCAGGCGCTGAGCGCCGACATGGTCAACACTTTCCTGACAAAGCTGGTTGAGCCGGTCGTCGACGTCGAAGAATCAAACATTTTTGACGCGCTAAATCGCGTGCTGGCGGCAGACATCATCAGCCCCATCAGCGTGCCGCCGCACGACAACTCGGCCATGGACGGCTATGCCCTTGACGGCGCGCAGCTCGCAGCCGACGCACCACTCAGCCTGAAGGTCATTGGCACCGCGCTGGCGGGCAAAGCCTGGAGCGGCACGGTTCAGCGTGGCGAGTGTCTCAAGATCATGACCGGTGCCATCATGCCCGCCGGGCTCGACACCGTGGTGCCGCAAGAATTCACCACGCTCAAGGGCGACCAGATCGTGATTCCAGCCAAGGTGCTGCAAGCGGGCGACAACCGACGCCAGCTTGGTGAAGACCTGATGCAGGGCCAGCCGGCGCTGACAAAAGGTGAGCTGCTTACCCCCGCCGCGCTGGGTCTGCTCGCCAGCCTGGGCATCAGCACGGTGCCAGTGCTGCGCCGCCTCAAGGTCGCCTACTTTTCCACCGGCGACGAAATCCTGAGCCTGGGCGAGCCGCCGCGCGAGGGCGCTGTGTACGACAGCAACCGCTACACCGTGTTTGGCCTACTGACCCGGCTGGGCTGCGAGGTGATCGACATGGGGGTGGTGCGTGACCAGCCCGAGGCGCTGGAGGCCGCGTTTGTGCAGGCTGCCTTGCAGGCTGACGCCATCATCACCAGCGGCGGCGTCAGCGTGGGCGAAGCCGACTACACCAAGGCCATGATGAAGCAACTCGGTGATGTGGCCTTCTGGCGCATCGCCATGCGCCCGGGGCGGCCCATGGCCGTGGGCCACATCATCCGCGAAAAACTGGTGGCCAGTGCCTACGCCAAAAGCGCATCAAACACTGGCGAAAATCAAAGACGCGCTGGCAACGCCGTTCTGTTTGGCCTGCCTGGCAACCCGGTGGCGGTCATGGTCACCTTTTTGGCCTTTGTGCGCCCTGCCCTGATGCGCATGATGGGCGCAAGCGCGGGCACGCCGCCGCTGCTCAAGGCCAAAAGTACCGAGCCCATCCGTAAAAAGCCAGGCCGCACCGAATACCAGCGCGGCATCGTCAGCACCGCGCCCGACGGCACGCTGAACGTAGCAATCACCGGCAACCAGGGTTCGGGCGTGCTCAGTTCCATGGTGCGCGCCAACGGCCTGATCGTGCTGCACCACGCGCAGGGCAACATCAGCGTGGGTGACGAGGTCAGTGTGATGATGTTTGATGGGGTGATTTAGCCTCCAGCCACGTTCGGTGCCACATGAAGTGCGGATTCTTTTCAGACAACCCCGTCGATCACTCGAATAACAGTTAAGCTGGATTAAATGCACCCATGGTGTCAAGGATCCAACATGTCAGTCCTTCAGAACCCGCAGGAGCTGCAGCCTAAGTCAGAAAGCAAGCTGCTTTTTCGCCAACTGTTTGAAAAAAACACCTCGGTGATGCTGCTGATTGAGCCGACCTCAGGCAACATTCTTGAAGCCAACCTGGCTGCAACGCGCTTTTACGGCTACCCGCAAGCCGGTTTGACTGGCATGTCGATCCAGGACATCAACACCTTTTCGCCGCAGCAAATTGCCAGTGAGATGCAAAAGGCGCTGCATGAAGAGCGCAATTTTTTTCTGTTTCAACACCGTCTGGCCAGCGGTGACATCCGCGAGGTCGAGGTGTATGCCACGCCCATCACCATCGGCGAGCAGTGCGTTCTGCTGTCCATCGTGCACGACATCACGGTGCGGACGCACCTTAGCCGTGAACTTAACCGGGTGATGCGAGAGCAAGAGGCCATTCTCAACAGCAACATCACTGGCATTGTCAAAGTCCGCGATCGCACCATCGTTTGGACCAATGCCACCTTTGCCGACATGCTGGGCTACGCCCCCCAAGCGCTGATCGGGCAATCGACCCTCATCCTTTATCCCAGCGAAACCGCCAGCCAGGCCTTGGCCCAGGCCGCCTATCCTGTCATGCAAAGCGGCAAAACCTTTCGCACAGAGGTCCGACTGCAGCGCCAGGACGGAGCACCCCTGTGGGTCAAATTGAACGGGGCCTTGCTGGAAGCGCACAGCGGGGAATCGATCTGGGCGTTCGCCGACATCAGCCTGCGCAAGAAGACAGAACTCGCGCTGGAACAAGCCGAGCGGGTGATGCGCGCCAGTGAACAACAAATGGTGATCGCACAGCGCATCAGTGGCACTGGTTCCTGGTCGCACCAACTCGACAGTGACACCATCTGGTGCTCAGCCGGGGGGGCGAGTTTGCTTGGTTTTGCCCCGGTTGCCGGTGATTTGCCGCTCAAAGAGATTGACGCCTGCATCCCGGAGCAACAACGGCTGCGCCAAGCCCTGCTCGATCTGACCTGCGAGGGGTCTGGCTTTGACCTTGAATTTGAGATCAGGCCCGCAGACGGTTCGGCGGCCAAAGTCATTCGTTCTGTGGCGCGGCTCGAACCTGGCGTGCAAGGCCAACCGCTGATAGTGCAGGGTTTTGTGCAAGACATTACCCAGTTGCATGAGTTGGGCGAACAAATCCGGCAACTGGCATTTTTTGACCCGCTGACCAACCTGCCCAACCGGCGCTTGTTCCTGGACCGATTGAGTCAAACCATTGCAGCGGATCAGCGCACGCATAGGTACAGCGCCTTGATGTACCTGGACTTGGACAATTTCAAACCGATCAATGACAACCATGGTCATGAAGCGGGTGACCTGCTGTTGGCCGAAGTGGCGCGTCGGCTCAACCAGTGCGTCCGGGGGACTGACACCGTGGCGCGTTTGGGCGGCGACGAATTCGTGGTGCTGATGGGTGGCCTCGACAACGATGAGCTTGAATCCACCCGGCAAGCTCGCGTGGTCGCTGAAAAAATCAGGTTGTCGCTGGCGCAGGTTTACCTGCTCAATACCGCGCAGCAACACAGCGGCACCTCGCTGATTGAGCACCACTGCAGCGCCAGCCTGGGTGTGGTGGTGTTCGGCCGCCACAGCCAAAACGCCAACACCATCCTCCAGTGGGCCGACTCGGCCATGTACCAGGCCAAGGACGCGGGTCGCAATCAGGTTCACTTTTACGATCACGCACTGACCTCAAACGCGCTCGTGAAGTGACCATCTGCAACATTTGAGCCACGAATCCAGATGTATGGAGATGTAAACCGCGATCATGACAGGCATCAACGGGCCTTAAACTCCCGCCCATGACACCAGGCCTCCAGCGCGCAAGCACCTTCATCATCCAGCAGTTTCAGCGCGCCAAGGCGGCCATCAGGCGACACCCTTTAAAAGCCGCTTTGCTGCTGCCCACCCTGCTGCTGCTTTACGTGCTGCTGCTGATTCCGTTCACGCCCGGCATCGGCGACCTGCGCAAGGCCAAATCTGAAACGCCAACAAGGCTGCTGGCGCTCGACGGCACCGTGCTGGCCGAGTACAAGCGCATCAACCGGGAATGGGTTGCGCTCGACAAGATAGCGCCCCATGTGGTGAACGCCCTGATCGCCACCGAGGACCGCCGCTTTTTTCAGCACCACGGCATTGACTTGCGCCGCATCGCCGGGGCCGTGCTCAGCACCCTGGGCGGCGATTTGCAGGGCGGCTCCACCATCACCCAGCAGCTCGCGCGCAACCTTTATCCCGAAGAAATCGGCCGCGCAGCCACCCTCACGCGCAAGATCAAGGAAGCCATCACCGCGCTCAAGATCGAGTCGGTGTATTCCAAGAACGAGATTCTGGAAACCTACCTCAACACCGTGCCGTTTCTGTATAACGCCTTTGGCATCGAAGTGGCGGCGCGCACCTATTTCGACACCTCCGCTGGCCAGCTCGACGTGCTGCAAAGCGCCACGCTGATCGGCATGCTCAAGGGCACCAGTTACTACAACCCGGTGCAAAACCCCGAGCGCTCGCTACAGCGGCGCAACCTGGTGCTGGCGCAAATGGCGAAAGACGGCACGCTCGACCCGACCCGGCTGGAGGCATTGTCCAAACGCCCGCTCAAGCTCAATTTTGAGCGGCAGACAACGTCGTTCGGGCTGGCGCCGCACGTGGCCCAGCACCTGCGCCAATGGCTCATCGACTGGGCCGACCAACGCGACTACGACCTTGAATCTGACGGCCTGCGCGTGTACCTCACGCTTGACGCCGATCTGCAAAAAGTGGCCAACCAGGCGGTCACCCGGCAACTGACACAATTGCAAAAACTCGCCGATGCGCGTCGCAAAGCCGGGCAGCCAGCCGCCGTGCTGCAAGCCGGCTTTCTGGCGCTGGACCCGCGCAACGGCGCCGTGCGCGCCTGGGTCGGCAGCCGCGACTTTGCCCAGGAGCAGTTCGACCATGTGAGCCAGGCGCGGCGCCAGCCCGGCTCCACCTTCAAACCCTTTGTCTATGGTGCGGCCTTCATACAGGGCTTTAAGCCAAGCGACACCTTCATCGACCAGCCGGTGGCCATCGCAATACCCGGCAGCCCGGTCTGGACACCCAGCGATGCCACACCGCCGAGCTACCTGCCCACCAGCCTAAGCGACGGGCTGGCGTATTCCAAAAACACCATCACCGCGCAATTGATGCAAAAGGTGGGGCCAGCACGCGTGGCACAACTGGCGCAGGCCATGGGCGTGCGCCAAAGCAAGCTCGACCTGGTACCTTCGCTCGCGCTGGGCACCAGCCCGGTCACGCTGGTCGAGATGGTGGCGGCCTACGGCACCATTGCCAATGGTGGTGACTACCGGTCGCCCTTTTTGCTGCTGCGCGTGGAAGACCGCAATGGCAAACTGCTGGAGCAGTTTGAACCCGTCACCGAGCCAGGTCCGGCCATGCCGCGCGCGCAAGCCTTAACGCTGGTCAACGTGATGCGCGGCGTGATCGACGATGGCACCGGCGCGGCCATCCGTACCCGCTATGGCATCCAGGCCGACGTGGCCGGCAAAACCGGCACCACGCAGGACAACACCGACGGCTGGTTCATCATGATGAACCGCCAGCTGGTGGCGGGTGCCCGGGTCGGCTTTAACGACAACAGCGCCACCATGGGCGCTTGGGGCCAGGGCGCGCGCAGTGCGCTGCCGATGGTGGGCGAGGTGTTCCAGCAGGCATTTCGCAAGCGCTGGCTTGACCCCGATGCCGAATTCGACATCCCGCGGCCGCGGCCGCGCCCGCCGCCGCCACCACCCGCGCCCGAGCCGCAGCCATCCGCTGCCCCTTTGAGAAACATCGTCAACGATGTACTGGACAGAATCATGCAGCAGCTTCAGCAACTACAGCACTGACGCTGCGCGAGGCACCCCGAACCGGACGCTATGCGCTTTAATTGACCTAAACTCGCGCTCTAAAGCGTCTCTATTTTCAACAAATCAAGAACGGTTGACGCCCGGCGACGGTCTAGGGGTACCCAAGTAAATGAACATGCTGACGCAAGGCTGGCTGATCGCCGCGTTACTGGTGCTTGTCATCGGACAAACTGTTCTGAACAGCCGTCGCCTGCGCGCGCTGCAACGCAAACTTGGCGAACAAACCAGCCAGGTTGACACGCTTAACCAGCGACTGAAGGCCACGCTTGACGCACTGCCCGACCTGATGTTCGAAATGGATTTGAATGGCCGCTACCTTGATTTCCACTCACCACGCACGGAACTGCTGGCAGCAACGCCGGCAGATTTCCTTGGCAAGACATTAGCCGAGGTAATGCCAGCCGAAGTGGCCAGCATTTGCTTGAGCGCGCTGCAGGAAGCCCAGCAAAACGGCCACTCACAGGGCAAACAATTCGAACTGAAGCTGCCTGATGGCCCGCATTGGTTTGAACTCTCGGTGGCGCGCAAGGCGTCGAACGCGGGCAGCGCGCCCACCTTCATCGTGCTGTCGCGCGAAATCACTGAACGCAAGCAGGCCAAACAAAAGGCCGAGCGTCTGTCCAGGTTGTATGCCGCATTGAGCCAATGCAACCAGGCCATTGTGCGGTGCAACAGTGAAGACGAGCTGTTTCCGATGCTGTGTCGCGACGCGGTCAACTTTGGCGGCATGAAGATGGCATGGATCGGCGTGCTCGACCCGGCTGATCAGCTGATCAAACCCGTGGCCTCCTATGGTCCTGGCACTGATTACCTGGCGCGCATCACGCTGTCTGCCGATCCCGCTGTGCCGGAAGGTCAGGGCCCGTCAGGCATCGCGCTGCGCGAAGACAAGCCGTTCTGGTGCCAGGATTTTCAGAATGATCCGGCCACCCGGCGCTGGCGCCAGCAAGGTGCGCAATTTGGCTGGGGTTCTTCGGCGGCCGTTCCCTTGCATCGCAAGGGCCAAACCATAGGTCTGCTGACGGTTTACGCCAGCGTCAAAAATGCCTTCGACGATGCCGCGCAGCAGTTGATGCAGGAAATGGCGATGGACATCAGTTTTGCGCTTGACCGCTTTGTCGATGAAGCGCAGCGCATCGCCACGCTCGAGGCCCTGCGCGACAGCGAAGAGCGCTACCGCAAGGCGTTCAAAACCAGCCCGGACGCTATCAACATCACCCGAATGGCTGATGGGCTTTACCTTGACGTCAACCGGGGTTTCGAGCGCCTGACCGGCTGGACGGCAGACGAAGTGGTGGGCAAGACCTCGACCGCGATCAACATCTGGCATGACCCTGCCGACCGCATGAAGCTGGTTGAAACCCTGCAACGCGATGGGCGCTGCCTCAATCTGGAGGCCGATTTTGTGCGCAAGGACGGCAGTCTCTGCCACGGCCTGATGTCTGCCGAAATCGTGCGCTTCAAAGAAGATGACTGTATCTTAAGCATCACGCGCGACCTCACCGAAAAAAAGCGCGCCGATGCAAAAATCGCGCAACTGGCCCTGTTTGACCAGCTCACCGGCTTACCCAACCGGGCCCAACTGCAAGCGCGTTTCAATTTCGCGCTGCAACTGGCCCAGCGCGGTGGCGGCGTCATGGCGCTGATGTTCCTCGACCTCGACCACTTCAAGAACATCAACGACACGCTGGGGCACAGCATTGGCGACCAGCTGCTGGTGGAAGTCGCAACACGCCTCAAGGCCGCGCTGCGCGAAGAAGACACCTTGTCACGCCTGGGCGGCGATGAGTTTGTTTTGCTGCTGCCAGACACCAGCCTGGAGGGAACCCGTCAGGTGGCGCTCAAACTGATCGCCAACGTATCCCAAAGTTGCCAAATTGAACATTTCGAGCTGATCAACACCGTCTCGATCGGCATCGCCATGTACCCGCAGGATGGCGAAGATTTTGAGACCCTGTCCAAGAATGCCGACACCGCGATGTACCGCGTCAAGCGCGCGGCACGCAATGATTTTTGTTTTTTCACGCAGGAAATGCAGGCCAATTCCGCGCGTAGCCTGCAACTGGTCAACGCCCTGCGCCATGCCCTGGCGCGCAATGAACTGAGCCTGGCGTACCAGCCACTGGTGGCTATTCCGAACGCTCGCGTGATCGGTGCCGAAGCCTTGTTACGCTGGCACCAGCAAGAGCTGGGGCCAATTTCGCCTGCCGAATTCATCGCTTTGGCAGAAGAAAGTGGTCAGATTCTGGAGATTGGCGAGTGGGTGCTGCGCACCGCTGTGGCGCAGCTCAAGCAATGGCTGCAAAACGGTTTGCCGCCGATGACCATAGCCGTTAACCTGTCAGCCGTGCAGTTTCGCCACCCCAATCTGCTTGAGATGGTCACGCACATTCTGGATGAAGCCGGGGTGCCCCACAGCGCTCTTGAACTGGAACTCACCGAAGCCACCGCCATGGACGACCCAAAGGCTGCCATTGCCATCATGAACCGGCTGCACGAGCGCGGCATCCGCATGTCGATCGACGACTTCGGCACCGGCTATTCCAGCCTGAGTTACCTGAAAAAATTCAAGGTTTCCAAACTCAAGATCGATCAGTCTTTCGTCAGAGACGTCAGCACCGACGCCGACGACAAAGCCATCGTGAAGGCCATCATCAACATGGCCAGAAGCCTGGGCCTGAAAACCATCGCCGAGGGCGTGGAAACCGACAGCCAGATGGATTTCCTGCGGCAGCAAGGCTGCGACGAGGTGCAAGGCTATTTCTTCAGCCAGGCGCTCTCAGCCAATGACTTTGAGGAGTTTTTGCTGAAGCAAAAATGAGGGGACAACGGCAAATGACGACCTCAGTGCAGATGCGCCAGATGCCCCATCCTGACCGACGCTCCAAGTCGCAGGAGCGGTCGCTTTTGATGGCGGAAAAACTCTTTTTTTTCACACCGGCTCGGGCACGCTGGGCAGCCCCGCCAGTGCCATCGCCAGTTCGGCCTCGTCGTAATGCTCGTCGGTCAGTTCACCAGCAAAGTATTTTTGGTACGAGGTCATGTCAAAGTGGCCGTGACCGCAGAGGTTGAACAAAATGGTCTCGGCCTTGCCCTCGGCCTTGCAGCGCAGCGCCTCGACAATGGCGCCCTTGATGGCGTGGTTGGCTTCCGGGGCGGGCACGATGCCCTCGTTTCTGGCGAACAGCACGCCAGCCTCGAAGCACTCGACCTGGTTGTACGACACCGCCTCCAGCAGGCCTAGTTGCTTGACGTGCGACACCAGCGGTGCCATGCCGTGGTAGCGCAAGCCGCCGGCGTGAAAACCGGGCGGCGTGAACTGGCTGCCCAGCGTGTGCATTTTGGTGAGCGGCGTCATGTGGCCGGTGTCGCCAAAGTCGTAGGCGTATTTGCCGCGCGTCAATGACGGGCAGGCGGCTGGCTCCACCGCCACAATGCGCGGCTTGGGGCCACCGCGCAGGCCGTGGCCAATGAAGGGGAAGGCAATGCCGGCAAAGTTGGAGCCGCCACCGGTGCAGCCCACCACTACGTCGGGCCAGGCGTCGGCCATTTCCATCTGCAGCATGGATTCCTGACCAATGATGGTCTGGTGCAGCAGCACATGGTTGAGCACCGAGCCCAGCGCGTATTTGGTGTCGTCGCGCTGCACGGCAAGCTCGACCGCTTCCGAGATGGCAATGCCCAGGCTGCCGGGGTGATCGGGGCGCTTGGCCAGCACCGAGCGGCCATAAGCAGTCTCGGTGGAGGGCGAGGCAAAGCAGCGCGCGCCATAGGTTTCCATGACAGCGCGGCGGTACGGCTTTTGGTCGTAGGACACGCGCACCTGGAACACCTCGACTTCCAGCCCGTAAATCTGCCCGGCGAATGCCAGCGAGGTGCCCCACTGGCCGGCCCCGGTCTCGGTCACCAGGCGCTTGATGCCAGCCTCTTTGTTGTAAAAGGCCTGGGGCACGGCGGTGTTGGGCTTGTGGCTGCCGGCGGGGCTGCCGCCTTCGTATTTGTAAAAAATCTTGGCTGGTGTGCCCAGCGCTTTTTCCAGGCGGTGAGCGCGAAACAGGGGGGCCGGGCGCCACAGTTGAAACACTTCGCGCACCGGTTCGGGGATTTCAATCTCGCGCTCCAGGCTCACCTCTTGCATGATCAGGGCCATCGGGAACAGCGGCGCCAGGTCATCTGGCCCCACCGGCTTCATGGTACCGGGGTGCAACACCGGGGGCAAGGGCTTGGGCAGGTCGGCCTGCAGGTTGTACCAGAACTTGGGCATCTGGTTTTCGTGCAAAAGGTATTTGGTTTGCTGACTCATGAGGGCTCCTGAAAAGTGACAAATAAGGATGGCTTGAAGTATGCGCTCGATACGCTGTGCGCGGCCCGAGACAAACACTCGGATTTACCCTCAAAAGGTCAGCGTTTTAACCCCATCGGCAGTGCCCAACAGGCATATCTGTGCTTTCTGAAATGCGAAGACGCCCACGGTCACCACGCCCGGCCATTGGTTCACTTCGGCCTCAAAAGCCAACGGATCGCTGATCTGCAAGCCGGTGACATCGAGCAGGACTTGGCCGTTGTCGGTCACCAGCGGCGCGTTGTTTTTAAGCCGCAACTGCGCTTGCCCGCCCATGGTGGCAAACTGGCGGATCACACGGTGGGCTGCCATCGGAATCACTTCCACCGGCAGCGGGAATTTGCCCAGCGTTTGCACCAGCTTGGAGTCATCGGCAATACAGACGAACTGGCGCGACTGCGCGGCCACAATTTTCTCCCGCGTGAGTGCCGCACCGCCGCCTTTGATCATGTGGCCCTGGTGGTCGATCTCGTCGGCACCGTCGATGTACACCGCCAGTTCAGCTACGTCGTTGGCATCAAAGACACGAATGCCCAGCGCCCGCAAGCGCTCGGTGCTGGCCACCGAGCTTGACACCGCGCCCTTGATCTGGTCCTTGATGCTCGCCAGCGCGTCAAGGAATTTGTTGACCGTAGAGCCGGTGCCCACGCCCACGATCTCGCCGGGCACCACGTACTTGAGCGCAGCCTGGCCCACCAGGGTTTTAAGTTCGTCTTGGGAAAGTGTTGTCATCGTGGAATCCTTGTGCGTGTCTGTAAGGGTTGATCGGCGAAAATACCTGAAACTTGATGAAATTATCCAATGGCTCTTGTCCCCTACGCGCTCACCCGCCCCTTTTTATTCAGCCTTGATCCCGAAGCCGCTCACGAACTGACACTGCAATCACTGGCGAGCACCCAAGGAAACGCCTTGAAATGGGCCTACGCCAGCGCGCGTGTGAACGATCCGGTGACGCTGGCCGGGCTCACTTTTCCCAACCGCGTCGGCATGGCCGCCGGGCTGGATAAAAACGCCCGTTGTATCGACGGCCTGGGTGCCATGGGTTTTGGCTTTGTCGAGGTCGGCACGGTCACGCCGCTGGCGCAACCGGGCAACCCCAAGCCGCGCATGTTTCGTCTGCCGCAAGCGCAGGCGCTGATCAACCGGCTCGGCTTCAACAACGACGGTCTGGCTGCCTTCATCGACAACGTCAAGCACTCCAGGCTGTACCGGCAGCGCCACTCCAGTTCTCCTGACGCCTCGCCCATGCTGCTGGGCCTGAATATTGGCAAAAACGCCGCCACGCCCATCGAGCGCGCCACAGACGATTACCTGACTTGTCTGGACGGTGTTTATCCGTTTGCCGACTATGTTGCGGTCAATATTTCCAGCCCCAACACCAAAAACTTGCGCAGCTTGCAAAGTGATGAAGCGCTGGATGGCCTGCTGGGCGCCATCTCCGAGCGGCGCGAGGCGCTGGCTCTAAAACACGGCAAGCACACCCCGATCTTCCTCAAAATTGCCCCCGACCTGGATGCAGACCAAATCAAGGTGATCGCCGAAACTCTGAAGCGCTATGGGCTTGATAGCGCGGGTCAGGTCAACAACGCTTGGGGCGTGATAGCGACCAACACCACCTTGAACCGTGAAGCCGTCAAGGGTCTGACGAATGCCGACGAAGCTGGCGGCCTGTCGGGCGCGCCGGTTTTGGCCATGAGTAACCAGGTGATCAGCCAATTGCGCGCTGCCCTGGGGCCACAGTTCCCGATCATCGGCGTCGGCGGCATCATGCGCGCCGAAGACGCCGTGAGCAAAATCAGGGCTGGCGCCGATGTGGTTCAAATCTACACCGGCCTGATCTACCAGGGTCCCGGCTTGGTCAGGCAGTCCGCTGCCCTGATCAAGAAGACCTTTTAATTGGGGTCAGATTCCAATTAATTCTTCGAGCTGGCTAGGTGAAATTAATTGGAATCTGACCCCCATTGTTTGGCAGTACCAAACGCGTTGGCGGCTTCGAGCACCAAGACCTCACGCCCCTGTAGTGCCAACGCGCGCGCCACCGCCAGGCTGATCACCCCGGCCCCAACCACCACACATTCCACTTGATCCATTGGTTTCCTCCAAACCGAGCGGCTAAGCCCGCAAATCAATTGAGCGAAGACGCCCGACGCGCCCTGTCCATCAGTAAAATAAAGGGCGTATACCAGTGACCAGACGGTCACTTTCCCAACTCACCACAGGACTTTGTCATGTCAATTTTTTCCGCTGTCGAAATGGCCCCACGCGACCCTATTCTGGGCTTGAATGAACAATTCAACGCCGACACCAACCCGGCCAAGGTCAATCTGGGCGTGGGCGTGTACTTTGACGACAACGGCAAGTTGCCCTTGTTGGGTTGTGTGCTAGCCGCTGAAAAAGCCATGATGGACGCGCCCAAGCCACACGGCTACCTGCCCATCGACGGCATTGCCGCCTATGACGCAGCTGTTAAGGCGCTGGTTTTTGGTGCCGACAGCGAGCCTGTTACCTCGGGTCGTATCGCCACCATTCAGGCGCTCGGCGGCACCGGCGGCCTCAAGGTGGGTGCCGACTTTTTGAAGTTTCTCAACACTGGTGCCAAAGTGTTGATCAGTGACCCAAGCTGGGAAAATCATCGCGGCATTTTCACCAACGCCGGCTTTACCGTTGAGTCATACCGCTATTACGATGCCGCCACGCGCGCCCTCAACTTCGAAGGCATGCTGGCCGACCTGAACGCCGCCGCTGCCGGCACCATCGTGGTGCTGCACGCCTGCTGCCACAACCCCACAGGCTACGACATCACGCCAACTCAATGGGATCAGGTGATTGCCGTCATCAAGGCCAAAAACCTGATGCCGTTCCTCGACATGGCCTACCAGGGCTTTGGTTACGGCCTGAAAGAAGACGGGGCCGTGATCGGCAAATTTGTCGCCGCTGGTTTGCTGTTTTTTGTCGCCACCAGCTTCAGCAAGAGCTTCAGTCTGTACGGCGAGCGCGTCGGCGCCTTGAGCGTCGTCTGCACAAGCAAAGAAGAAGCGGCCCGCGTGCTGAGCCAGCTCAAGATCGTGATCCGCACCAATTACAGCAACCCGCCCACCCATGGCGGCGCCATTGTGACTGCCGTGTTGAGCACCCCGGCGCTGCGTGCGCAGTGGGAAGCCGAACTCGGCGACATGCGCGTGCGCATCAAGGCCATGCGGCAAAAGCTTGTAGACGGCCTCAAAGCCGCAGGCGTCAAGCAGAACATGGGCTTCATCACCGACCAGATCGGCATGTTCAGTTACTCGGGTCTTTCCAAGGACCAGATGGTGCGCCTGCGCAATGAGTTTGGCGTTTATGGCACTGATACCGGCCGCATGTGCGTGGCCGCCCTGAACAGCAAAAACATCGACCACGTCTGCGCCAGCATTGCCAAGGTGATGTAAGGCCGCTGCGCTTGAAAACCATCAACCTGATTGGTGGTGGCCGGGTCGGCCAGACGCTTGGGCGCTTGCTGGCGCAGTGTGGCCAGGCTCAGGTTCAGGATGTGCTGACCCGCAGCGCGGCATCAGCCCATGATGCGGTGGCGTTCATCGGGACCGGTCGTGCTGTGCTGAACATGGTCGACATGCGCCCGGCCGATCTCTGGCTGCTAGCGGTACCCGACGACCAGATTTCGCAGGTCGCTGCCGGTTTGGCGCTGCTCGATTCCTTACCCCCTGCACTCGCATTTCATGCCAGCGGCGCCTTGGCTGCCAATGAACTCAAACCCTTGCAAGCAATAGGCTGGCAAGTGGCCAGCGCGCATTGCCTGCTGAGCTTTGCCAGCCCTCAACTGGCGCTAAAGCAGTTTGCCGGCACGCCCTGCGCGCTCGAAGGCGATGCGCAGGCGCTTGCTGAGCTACGCCCTCTGTTGACCCGCCTGGGCGCCCAGTGCTTTGATGTCCGCTCAGAAGACAAACTGCTCTACCACGCCGGAGCCGTATTCGCCACCAACTTTTTGCCCGTGCTGCAAGACTTGGCGGAGCAACTTTGGCAGCACATTGGCATGCCGCCACAGCTGGTGCAGCAGTTGCGCGCCAGCCTGCTGCAAAACGCCGTCAACAACATTGTCAAGCTGGGGCCGCAAGACGCCTTGACTGGCCCGGCATCCCGGGGCGATACCGCGCTGCTGGCAAACCAGGGCCAGGCGGTGCAAGACTGGGATGCCAGCGCCGGCCTGGCTTACAAGGCACTGAGCGCGTTGGCACGGCAACTGGCGCAGCGCAAAAAAACCACTCGATGATCGATTAGGGCTATCACAGAAACATGTCAGCACGTCAAGAACTGTGAACGTTTATCATTGATGTCATATAAATCGTCAATTGGAAAGCAGTTGTAACAGTTCAATACATGTTATGCTGCACTGCAACATATTCTTCAAAGGTGAATTCACGTGCTTTACAAATTTTACGAAACGCAGCGTTCATTGATGGAGCCGTTCACCGATCTGGCGCAGACTGCGGCCAAGATTTACGCCAATCCTCTGTCTATGTTCGGCCAGCATCCCCTGGCACAGCGCATTTCTGCGAGTTATGACTTATTGCACCGACTTGGCAAAGACTACGAAAAACCTGAGTTCGGCCTGCGCACGGCAGATGTGGACGGCGTTGAAGTTGCGGTGCATGAGCGTATCGAAATCAAGAAACCGTTTTGTGAACTGCGCCGTTTCAAGCGCTTTACCGATGACGTTGGCACCCTGACCAAACTCAAGGACCAGCCTGCGGTGCTGATCGTGGCGCCGCTGTCAGGCCATTACGCCACACTACTGCGCGACACTGTCAAGACCATGCTACGCGACCACAAGGTCTACATCACCGACTGGACCAACGCCCGCCTGGTACCCACTTCAGAGGGTGATTTCAGTCTGGACGACTACATCAACTACGTGCAGGAATTCATTCGCCACGTGCAAAACCGTTACGGCAACTGCCATGTGATGAGCGTCTGTCAGCCCACCGTGCCGGTGCTCGCAGCGGTGTCGCTGATGGCCAGCCGGGGTGAACTCACGCCCCTGAGCATGGTCATGATGGGCGGCCCGATCGACGCGCGCAAGTCGCCCACAGCGGTCAACAATTTGGCCATGAACAAAAGCATTGAGTGGTTTGAACACAACGTGATTTACCGTGTGCCAACCCGTTTTCCGGGTGCCGGGCGCAAGGTGTACCCCGGCTTTTTGCAGCATTCCGGCTTTGTTGCCATGAACCCCAGAAACCACGCTCGCAGCCATTACGACTACTTTAAAGACCTGGTCAAGGGCGACGACACCAGTGTCGATGCCCACCGTAAGTTTTACGACGAGTACAACGCCGTGCTTGACATGGATTCGCACTACTACCTCGACACCATCAAGGTCGTGTTTCAGGAGTTCAACCTGGTCAGCGGCACCTGGGATGTCAAGGGCGTTGATGGCAAGATCGAGCACGTGAATCCGCAAGACATCAAAAACACGGCGCTGCTCTCCATTGAAGGCGAGCTTGATGACATTTCCGGCTCTGGCCAAACCGCTGCGGTGCACACCATTTGCAGCGGCGTCAGCAAGGCAGATCAGCGCCACATCGAGGTTGAAGGCGCTGGTCACTACGGCATTTTTGCCGGCCGCCGCTGGCGTGAAGTGGTCTACCCACAGGTCAAGGACTTCATTCTGGCCTACCAGCCCAAGCCCGTGGTCGAAACGCCAGTCATGCTGGTCAGCCCGCCTGCGCCTGTGCTGACCAACCCGGAGCCCGAACTGCCAGAACCGACACCAGCCTTCGTTTTGCCCGAAGCGTCCGTCACAGCCGAGATCGAACTGCGCATGCCAGCACCCGCAGTGGTCAAAAAAGAAGCAGCTAAAGCAAGAAAACCTCCGGTTAAAGCCAAACCGCGCGGCAAGCAGGTAGCGTTGGCAAGCGTCAGCAACGTGGCGGTCGATAAAGCCGTTGTCAGCGTCGCAGAAGTTGCCAAACCGGCGCGCAAGCGGCGGGCCCAACGCCACGAATGAAACCCAGCGCCGCCGAACTTTTGGCGGTTCTGCCGCAAACCCAGTGCACGCGCTGCGGTTACCCGGACTGCGCAGGCTACGCGCAGGCCCTGCACGAGGACAAGGCGGACATCAACCAGTGTCCGCCCGGTGGTATTGAAGGGGTGCTGCGCCTGGCGGCATTAACCGGGCGAGCAGTTCAAGCGCTCAATCCTGACAACGGCCAAGAGGCACCGCGCACGGTAGTTTTCATCGACGAAGCCTGGTGCATTGGCTGCACGCTGTGCATCAAGGCCTGCCCAGTCAATGCCATTGTGGGGGCCAACAAGCTGATGCACACGGTCATTGAACCCTACTGCACCGGATGCGAGTTGTGCCTGCCAGTGTGTCCTGTGGATTGCATCGAAATTGAAAACGTTAGCGGCGAAGCCACTGGCTGGGCCGCCTGGTCGCAGCAACAGGCGGCCGAAGCGCGCCAACGTTATGCCTTTCACCAGTTCAAAAGCGAGCGTGAAAGTCTTGAAAACATACAAAAGCTGCAAGCCAAGGCGGAACTCAAGTTGTCCGACCTGGCAGCGCACTCGCAACACACCGATCCGGTCGTGCTGGATAAGAAACGCGCCGTGATAGAAGCCGCCCTGGCCCTGGCCCGGGCTCGAGCCAAACAACAAAATAGCGCCCAAACGCTACCTGTAGCAGCCCAACAGCCAAAATCGGGCGAGTAATACAGCCATTCAATTGATGGCCAAATTTTTGTACACACCACAGCCCACGGCCATAGCGTCCAGCTGCATCACATAAGACATTTTGGATTGAACTTTCCCTGTGGTCGGGTTGGTAATGTCGTATTCCACCCAGCCAGGTTCAAGCGCTGCCTGGGCAAAAATATCATCCACCAGGCCTTGACCGTCAATACCAGGAATGTCCTGCACCCTGGTGCCTACCTTGTTGGGATTGCCGCCAAATGAAAGGTATGTGCCTGCACGGTCGAGCACAAACACATACATGTCACGGTCGTAAAAATTTTGTGCCGGATCAGTAACTTGCTGCACCCACTGGCCGCTTGCGCTGCACCGTTGCCGGTGCCCGGTCGCGCGCTGCACCAAGGCCACGGCTTCTTCGGGGGCGCCCTGTTGCAGTTTGAACATGGCAAAGTCTTCGACCAAAATTGAGGCACGATGCTCAAGCAAACTTGACTGCACCACAGTGCGCTCTGCCAACTGGGCGTTGCGCTGGGTGATGTCGTCAAGTTGCCGTACCGCTGTGGTGATTTCAGTTAACCCGGCACTTTGCTCGGCACTGGAGGCCGAAATTTCAACCATCAGCGTCGCTACGTCACGAATGCCTGCAACGATTTGGCTGAACTGTTGACCGGCCGCTTGGATGCTTTGCACGCTGGAGGCCACCTGGTCGGATGAATCGTTGATCAGTTTGCGAATTTCTTTGGCTGAGTCAGCCGAGCACTGGGCCAGGCTGCGCACTTCGCTGGCAACCACCGCAAAACCCCGCCCTGCTTCACCGGCCCGCGCTGCCTCAATGGCTGCGTTGAGGGCCAGGATGTTGGTCTGAAAAGCCAGGCCATCGATAACACTGACGATCTCGTCCATGTGCTTGGCACTGCTGGCAATGACTTCCACCGACAAAACCGCGTTTGCCATGGCAGCAATACCTTGTTCTGCCACATCGCGCACCGCAGAGGTCTGGGTGTTGACTTGGGCTGCCATTTGTGCATTTTGATGAACGGTAGACGACAACTGCTCGACACTGGCCGCCGTTTGTTCCAGGTTGGCGGCTTGCTGCTCGGAGCGCGCCGACAAATCAGAACTGCCATGCGCCAGACTCTTGCCTGCATGCGCGACAAAAGCCGCGTTGCTGCGCACATTGGCCACCATGCCCGAAATGTTGGTTGCCACGCGAACGGCTTCAGTCGACAGCTTGGCGAATGCCGTGTGCTCCGGAAGTAAGCCTGCTTTGCTGCTCAAATTTCCGTCCACCAACTCGGTCAGCGTCCAGTGCAACTGCTGCATGCCATGGGTGGTCATGCGGTAAAAAACCAGACCCAGGTAAGCGCCAAGTAGCCCGCAAAGGGTGCCTAGCCAAACCACAACAGACCCCACGTCGTGCTCTACCGTGCGCGTCAGGACCAATACAAACATTGGCAGCATCAGCAGCACAATCAAGAGCAAAAACACCTGTCCGGTTGCCAACTGCCGAATAACCCAGCAACCAGGTTGAAGCAAAAATTTAAACACTATACGTATACCAACTTGCGAATCAGTCTAAATTGTCCCCCTGCTTTGTACAAACTTCTACAGGGAAAACCAGCAATTCAGGTATTCAAAGGCTCTAAATTTTGCTGCTGCTCACGATATTTTGGCAAACGCCGCCACCACCTCGGGCGGTGCCTGCACCATCTCGATCAACACGCCTTCACCGGCAATTGGAAATTCGTCGTTAGCTTTGGGATGCAGAAAGCAGATATCCAACCCGGCGGCACCCTTGCGAATGCCACCGGGCGCAAAGCGCACGCCGTGCGCGGTGAGCCAATCCACCGCTTTGGGCAGGTCGTCGATCCACAGGCCGACATGGTTTAGCGGCGTGGCGTGAACCGCAGGTTTTTTGTCGATGTCCATGGGTTGCATCAGATCGACCTCAACCTTGAAAGGGCCCACGCCCATGGCGCAAATGTCTTCATCGACGTTTTCGCGCTCGCTCTGAAACGTGCCGGTTAACTCCAGACCCAGCATCTCAACCCAGAGCTTTTGCAGCCGCGTTTTGCTGGTTGCCCCGATCGCGATTTGCTGGATGCCCAGCACTTTGAAGGGCCGGTTGACAGTGGTCATGATGGTTACTTTCTTTGCTGTTTTCAGGGGGACTTGCCGGACTTGGCTTGGTACACCACATCCGGCAGGCCTTTCAAATCAACGTCTTGGGTGTAAAGCCTGGCCTTGTGCACCTGCGCGCACTGCCAGATGATGGCATCTGCCATGGCAAGTTTGTAGGTGCTCGCGGCATGAGCCGCTTGAACCAATTGCGAAACGTTCAAGTGTTTGCCTGGCTGTATATTGAGTTGCTTGCGTACATCTTTTGGGATGACAACTTGAAACTTGGGTGAAACAGCTACGCTTGTCATACATATATTTTAAGTAGAACTAATATAAAGCGTAGCACGAACGAATAGTATTGCCTACTCTATCTTTTTCAACCACATCAACGCTTTATTCAAACTCCACAATCGGCTGGTCCACAGTGAGGTGCTCCCCCTTGGCCGCAAGCACCTTGCCGACCACGCCATCGGCTGTGGCAAACAGCACGTTTTCCATCTTCATGGCCTCAATCACGGCCACGCGCTCGCCGACCTGCACTTTTTGACCAACTTGCACCGCCACATCGACCAGCAAACCTGGCATGGGGGACAGCACATAGCGGCTCATGTCGGGTGGTGCCTTGAACGGCATCAGCGCATACAGCTCAGCCATGCGCGGCGAGATCACCAGCACATCCAGTCGTGTGCCGTTGTGCTGAACGCGCAGCGCCAGCGGGTTCTTGGGCGTGCCGCGCTCGATCTGAGCGGTGAATGGCGCACCATTGACCGTGCCGGTGATGCACACGTCATTGAGACGCGAGTCACTGCTGATCTCATAACTAACGGCACCCAGTCTGACGCGTGCCGAGCCGGTCTGGCCAACAAACTCTTCAACATGCACCGGGGTGTAGGCATTGGTACCACTTTCTCCCAGCGTCACCACCACGTAATCGCTGCCCACATTGACGGCGTAACCTGGCAACTGGCCGCTGATACCAGCGGCACGCTCGCGTGATTTACGCCGCACGAAAGCCGCCAGCGCCAGCATGAAATGCGGGTCTTCATGCGGCACATCTTCAGCCCTGAAACCGTTAGCGTAGTTTTCAGCAATGAAGTTGGTGTTGAAGTCGCCCGCAACAAACTTGGGGTGCGCCAGCAAGGCAGCCTGGAATGGAATGCTGCTGGAAATGCCGCGAATCACGAAACCGTTGAGCGCCTCGCGCATCTTGGCAATCGCGTCGTTGCGATCGACCCCATGCACGATCAGCTTGGCAATCATCGAGTCGTAGTACATGGGGATTTCGCCACCGTCCTGTACGCCGGTATCGACCCGCACGCCAAACCAACGACTGGTGTCGGCCTGCGCCATGGTCTGCGCTGGCGGCGCGAAGCGCACCAAGCGGCCGGTGGAGGGCAAAAAGTTGCGAAACGGGTCTTCGGCGTTGATGCGGCACTCAATGGCCCAGCCGTTGCGATTGACCTCAGCCTGCGTGAGCGGCAGCTTTTCGCCAGCGGCCACGCGAATCATCAGTTCAACCAAATCCAGCCCGGTGATGCACTCGGTGACCGGGTGCTCCACCTGCAAGCGGGTGTTCATCTCCAAAAAGTAGAAGGATTGGTCTTTGCCGACGACAAATTCCACCGTGCCCGCGCTTTGGTATTTGACCGCCTTGGCCAACTGCACCGCCTGTTCGCCCATGGCTTTGCGGGTGGCTTCGCTGATAAAGGAAGACGGTGCTTCTTCCAGCACTTTTTGATGCCGCCGCTGCAGCGAACATTCGCGCTCGTTGAGATAGACCACATTGCCAAAGCTGTCGCCGATGAGCTGGATTTCAATGTGACGTGGCTCTTCGACAAATTTCTCGACAAACACGCGGTCGTCGCCAAAGCTGCTGCGCGCCTCGTTGCGGCAGCTGGTGAAGCCTTCAAAAGCTTCCTTGTCGTTCCAGGCCACGCGCAGGCCCTTGCCACCGCCGCCGGCGCTGGCCTTGATCATCACCGGGTAACCAATACCCTGGGCAATCTCAACCGCATGTTCAGCGGTTTCAATGGCGCTGTTGACGCCCGGTATGCAGTTGACACCGGCCGCACCGGCGAGCTTTTTGGACTCGATCTTGTCACCCATCGCCGCCATGGAGTAGTGCTTGGGGCCGATGAAGACAATGCCTTCCTCTTCAACACGCTTGGCAAACTCGGCGTTTTCGCTCAAAAACCCGTAGCCCGGGTGCAGCGCCTGCGCACCGGTTTGCTTGCACGCGGCAATGATCTTGTCGGCCACCAGGTAGCTCTCGCGGCTCGGTGGTGCGCCAATGTTGACGGCTTCGTCGGCCAGCAGCACAAAGCGCGCGTCCTTGTCGGCATCCGAATACACCGCGACGGTCTTGATGCCCATTTTTTTGGCAGTGGCAATGATGCGGCAGGCGATTTCACCGCGATTGGCAATCAATATTTTGGTAAACATAGAGTTCTCCTATTCAGGAATCAGTTATTTTGATTTGTTCGGTTCAAGCCAGACAGCCGTTTCAGGATCGGGCTGCCCGGGCGTTTTGCGCAGGTCAAGGAGGAGGCCGCAGGCCGGGGGACACGGAGCAAAACGCCCGGGCAACCCGATCCAGCAAGGAGCAGAGCCCATCGCGCGGGCAAGGGGCGAACGCACAGGTGCGGCATGAGTTTCAAAACTTAAAGCGGAATGTTCCCGTGCTTGCGCCACGGGTTCTCAAGCTTTTTGTCTTTGAGCATCACCAGGCTGCGGCAGATGCGCTTGCGCGTTTCATGTGGCTGAATCACATCGTCGATAAAGCCACGGCTGCCGGCCACAAACGGGTTGGCAAAACGCGCTTTGTACTCAGCCTCTTTGGCTGCCAGCTTGGCCGGGTCGCCCTTGTCTTCGCGGAAGATGATTTCCACCGCGCCCTTGGCGCCCATCACGGCGATTTCGGCGTTGGGCCAGGCCAGGTTGACGTCACCACGCAGGTGCTTGGAGCTCATCACGTCATACGCGCCGCCGTAGGCTTTGCGCGTGATGACGGTGATTTTTGGCACCGTGCATTCGGCAAATGCATAGAGTAGCTTGGCGCCATGCCTGATGATGCCGCCGTACTCTTGCGCAGTGCCAGGCATGAAGCCGGGCACATCGACAAAAGTGATGACTGGAATGTTGAACGCATCGCAAAAGCGCACAAAACGCGCGGCTTTGATCGAGCTCCTGATGTCGAGGCAACCGGCCAATACCAGCGGCTGGTTGGCCACGATGCCCACGGTCTGGCCGTCCATGCGGGCAAAACCGATCAGGATGTTTTTGGCGTATTCGGGCTGTAGCTCAAAAAAGTCGCCGTCATCGACCGTCTTGACGATCAGCTCCTTCATGTCGTACGCCTTATTGGCGTTATCGGGCACCAGCGTGTCAAGGCTGTGTTCCATGCGGCCAGCCGGATCGCCACTGGGGCGCACCGGGGCTTTTTCGCGGTTGTTCAGCGGCAGGTAGTTGTACAAGCGGCGCAGCATCAGCAGCGCCTCGATGTCGTTCTCGAACGCCAGGTCGGCCACGCCACTCTTGGTGTTGTGGGTGATGGCACCCCCCAGTTCCTCGGCAGTGATTTCCTCGTGCGTCACGGTTTTCACCACCTCGGGGCCGGTGACAAACATGTAGCTGCTGTCTTTGACCATGAAAATGAAGTCGGTCATGGCCGGGCTATATACCGCGCCGCCAGCACAGGGGCCCATGATCATGCTGATTTGCGGCACCACGCCGCTGGCCATCACGTTGCGCTGGAACACGTCGGCGTAACCACCAAGAGAGGCCACACCCTCCTGAATGCGGGCGCCGCCCGAGTCATTCAGGCCAATGACTGGCGCACCGACTTTCATAGCCTGGTCCATGATCTTGCAAATCTTTTCCGCATGGGCCTCAGACAAGGCACCACCAAACACGGTGAAGTCCTGGCTGAAGACAAACACCAGGCGGCCATTGATCATGCCGTAGCCGGTCACCACGCCGTCACCAGGAATCTTGTTGTCCTGCATGCCGAAGTCTGAGCAGCGGTGCTCGACAAACATGTCCCACTCTTCAAACGTGCCTTCATCAAGCAGCACATCAAGCCGCTCCCGGGCGGTGAGTTTGCCCTTTTTGTGCTGGGCATCAATGCGTTTTTGGCCCCCGCCCAAACGGGCGAGCTGGCGCTTTTTTTCCAATTGTTCAAGAATATCGTGCATGGCTTGGTCTCTTTCAGGTCGGGAAATCGTTAGGGAAAATTGATGAACAGGTGTCAGCTACTTGCGCTTATTGAGTCTGGGCCGCCAACATGCTTCTGGCTGCAGTCGAAGCCGCCACCCGACCTTCCAGCACGTCTTGTGTCAATTGCGGCAACAGCGTTTTGACGGCCGGGTGCTGGGCAAAGGCCTGCTTCAGGCCAGCGTCGATGCGCGCCCACATCCACGCCAGCGCCTGCTTCTGGCGGCGCAGTTCAAATTTGCCGCTGCTGGTTTGAAGTGATTTGAATTCAAGCACTTTGTCCCAGAAGGTATCGACACCCTGGGCATGCAAGGCACTGAGCTGGATCACCTGCGGATGCCATATTTTTTCGTCATGGTGCATGGCTTGCGGATTGCCATGCAAACCCAGCAAGCGCAGGCTGGAGTTAATTTGAGCGCGCGCCCGCGTGGCGGCATCGGGGTCGATGTCGGCCTTGTTGATGACCACCAGGTCGGCCAGCTCCATCACGCCTTTCTTGATGGCCTGCAAGTCGTCGCCAGCATTGGGCAACTGCATCAGCACAAACATGTCAGTCATGTTGGCCACGGCCGTTTCACTTTGGCCCACACCCACGGTTTCGACGATCACCACGTCATAACCTGCCGCCTCGCAGACCAGCATGGCCTCGCGGGTTTTTTCGGCCACACCGCCGAGCGTGCCGCTGCTGGGGCTGGGGCGAATATAGGCTTTCTCATGGACGGACAACAATTCCATGCGGGTCTTGTCGCCCAAAATGGAGCCGCCAGAGACCGTGGAAGACGGGTCTATCGTCAGCACAGCAACGCGGTGGCCCAAGCCGATCAGGTACAGGCCCAGCGCCTCGATAAACGTGGATTTGCCCACGCCCGGCACGCCGCTGATGCCCAGCCGAAACGACTGGCCGGTGCGAGGCAGCAACTTTGTGAGCAATTCATCGGCCTGCAAACGATGATCAGCTCGGGTTGATTCAAGCAGCGTGATGGCCTTGGCCATGGCGCGGCGCTGCTGCAAGGGAGCGCCCTGAAAAATAGCAAGTTCAAGACTCAGCTCGGGTTGATTCAAGCAGCGTGATGGCCTTGGCCATGGCGCGGCGCTGCTGCAAGGGAGCGCCCTGAAAAATAGCAAGTTCAAGACTCCCCGTTGTGACCGGTAGCGTTTGTGCCGTCGAAAAAGACGGTGCGACTTGCAGTGGCTGGCCTAAGCTTGAAAACATGGCTTACAAAATCTCAAAAGAGCGCCCATCAGGCAGCCGGTAACGCGAAAAATCGCGCACATCAATGGTCATGACGCGGTTTACACCGGTTTCATGTGCCACCCAGTAAAGGGTGGCATCGGCCAGGTCCATCTCGGTCCGATCGTCGGTATAGCGCATCATCCAGTCGGTCATATCAGACAAGTCTTGGGTGTCGAATGGAAAAACCTGCACACCGCCCGCAGCAATCCAACGCAACAATCCAAAGCGCTGGCGCTGCCCCAACATATACGAAGCCTCGGTAATACAAGGCCAGGTGGTGTGCAACCGCATGGGAACATCAGACTTGGTCAACATGGCTCTAAAACGGTCGTGGTGCAGGTCATTTTGATCAAACAACGCAATCAATGGCCCAGCATCAACCAGGGCCACAATCATGCTGCGCCGCCTGCCGAGCGCGCCTGTAGCAATTGGGCGTAATCCGCTTGATCTTGGGCATGTTTGGCAGCCAACTTGTCGCGGAACGCCTGTTTGTGGGGCGTAAGCTCAAGCGCTTGGCTGGCCGTGTCCGGGCCAACTTTGTAGTCACCCATTTCCTGCATCACTTTGAGGTACAACTCACCCGGATTGTTTCGCCCTAAAGCACGCTCAACCGCTTCGATGATGAATTGCGATTTGCTGATGCCTCGACGCTTGGCCGCAAGGGCCAATTCCTTTTCAAGCAAAGGTTCCATACGCACCGATACAGCCATGACAAACTCCTAATGAAATACGGTATTACAGTATAACAAGATCAAGTACTCAAGGCCTTGCGAATCTGCGTCAACACGTCCTTGGCGCTCACGGGGATAGGCGTGCCGGGTCCATAAATGCCCTTGACACCAGCGGCATAGAGCATGTCGTAGTCTTGCCGCGGAATGACACCGCCAACAAACACGATGATGTCGTCAGCGCCCTGCTTTCTGAGCTCAGCAATGATCGCCGGTACAAGCGTCTTGTGGCCGGCGGCCAGCGTGCTCACACCCACGGCGTGCACGTCGTTCTCAATCGCCTGGCGCGCGCATTCTTCGGGGGTCTGGAACAGCGGGCCCATATCGACGTCAAAACCAAGGTCAGCAAAGGCCGTGGCCACCACTTTGGCACCGCGGTCATGGCCGTCCTGGCCGAGCTTGCTGATCATCACGCGCGGGCGGCGGCCCTGCTCGGTGGCAAAGTCGGCAATGTCGGCTTTGAGGGCGTTCCAGTAGTCCATGGTTTCTCCGGCAGTTGCATCGGTGTCGTACGCTGCGGCATAGACACCGGTCACTTTTTGTGTGTCAGCGCGGTGGCGGCCAAAGGACTTTTCCATGGCGTCGCTGATTTCACCCACCGTGGCGCGGGCCCGCACAGCCTTGATGCTCAGGTCCAGCAGGTTGCCGTTGCCGCTCGCTGCTGCCTCTTCAATGGCCTGGAGCGCTTGCTGCACCTGCGCAGCATCGCGCTTTTGCTTGATGGCATTGAGGCGAGCAATTTGCGAATCGCGCACTGCCACGTTGTCAATGTCACGCGCTTCAATGGCGTCTTCGGTTTTGAGTTTGTATTTATTGACACCCACGATCACGTCGCGGCCAGAGTCGATGCGGGCTTGCTTGTCTGCCGCAGCCGCCTCAATCTTGAGCTTGGCCCAACCCGAGTCCACGGCTTTGGTCATGCCACCCATGGCTTCGACTTCTTCGATGATGGTCCAGGCGGCGTCGGCCATGTCCTGGGTCAGTTTTTCCATCATGTAGCTGCCAGCCCAAGGGTCGATGACATTGGGAATGTGGGTTTCTTCCTGGATGATGAGTTGGGTGTTGCGCGCAATGCGTGAGCTGAACTCGGTCGGCAGCGCAATGGCCTCGTCGAACGAATTGGTGTGCAGGCTTTGCGTGCCACCAAACACCGCGGCCATGGCCTCGATGGTGGTGCGCACCACGTTGTTGTAGGGGTCCTGCTCGGTAAGTGACCAGCCCGACGTCTGGCAATGGGTGCGCAGCATGAGCGATTTGGGATTTTTGGCGTTGAAGCCTTTCATGATGCGGCACCACAGCAGGCGCGCGGCACGCATTTTGGCGACCTCTAAATAGAAGTTCATGCCAATGGCCCAGAAAAAACTCAGTCGCCCAGCAAAACCATCGACATCCATGCCCTTGGCAATGGCGGTCTTGACGTATTCCTTGCCGTCGGCCAGCGTGAACGCCAACTCCAGCGCCTGGTTGGCACCAGCCTCCTGCATGTGGTAGCCGCTGATGGAAATCGAGTTGAATTTCGGCATATTTTTAGCCGTGTACTCGATGATGTCGCCGATGATCTTCATCGATGGCTCGGGCGGGTAGATGTAGGTGTTACGCACCATGAACTCTTTCAGAATGTCGTTCTGAATCGTGCCGCTGAGCTTGTCTTGGCTGACGCCCTGCTCTTCGGCAGCCACCACATAACCCGCTAGCACCGGCAGCACCGCGCCGTTCATGGTCATCGACACGCTCACCTTGTCCAGCGGAATCTGGTCAAACAGAATCTTCATGTCCTCGACCGAGTCGATCGCGACCCCGGCCTTGCCCACGTCACCCGTCACGCGCGGATGGTCCGAGTCATAACCGCGGTGCGTGGCCAGATCGAACGCCACGCTCACACCCTGGCCGCCGGCGGCCAGCGCCTTGCGGTAAAACGCGTTGGATTCTTCGGCTGTAGAAAACCCGGCGTACTGACGAATGGTCCAGGGCCGCACCGCATACATGGTGGCCTGCGGGCCGCGCATGTAGGGCTCAAAACCCGGCAAGGTATTGGCGTAGGGCAGGTTTTGCGTGTCCTCGGCGGTGTACAGCGGCTTGACCGAAATGCCATCGGGCGTCAGCCAGTTGAGCGCATTCACATCACCACCCGGCGCAGATTTGGCGGCGGCTTTGGCCCAGGCGTCCAAATTGGCAGGCTGAAATTCAGGGTTATTTTGGGTCATGGTGGCAAGCAGTTAAGTGTTGGAAGATCGGCGCTATCCACTGTACAACGATGCGCATTTTTAACCGTTGAGTTTACGTTATTTATAATTATTGATGCAAAAAATTCCGCCCCGCTTACAATTTGTGCCATGACAGCACTCTCATTAGCCCCCCGTGCACTTTACGAAGAAGTGGCTGAACTCTTGCGTCAGCGCATTTTTAACCGCGAGCTCGAACCTGGCAGCTGGATCGACGAGCTCAAGATTGCGCAGGACTACGGCATCAGCCGCACGCCCATGCGCGAGGCGCTCAAGGTGCTCGCCACCGAAGGTTTGGTGACCATGAAAGTGCGCCGTGGGGCCTACGTCACCGAGGTCTCGGAGCGCGACCTGGCCGATGTTTATCACCTGCTGAGCCTGCTCGAATCCGATGCCGCAGGGGTTGTGGCGCAACGTGCCGACGAGGCTCAAATGAGCGAATTGAAAGTGCTGCACCAAGAGCTTGAAGACGCCGCCCGCCCGGAACAGGTCGATCGGGAACGGTTCTTTGAAATCAACGAGCGTTTTCACATGCGCCTGCTCGAAATTGCCGACAACCGCTGGCGCAACCAGATGGTGGCTGACCTGCGCAAGGTGATGAAGCTCAACCGGCACAACTCGCTGCTCAAATCCGGGCGCATTCAGGAATCGCTGGGCGAGCATAGGGCCATCATGGCCGCACTAGCCGCCCGCGACCCGCAGGCTTGCACACAACGCATGCAGGCGCATTTCGAAAGTGGCCTCGAAGCCGCCGTTTGAGCCCGTTTTGCAAAGAGCTCGTCTTCATCACGGGCCACATCCCAAGGCCTCATTTTTTTGACCATGCCTGCTAAAAATACTTTCATGCAGCAAGCGCTGGCTCTGGCCGCGCAAAGCCTGCTGCTGACCTCTCCCAACCCCCGCGTCGGCTGCGTGATTACCACCCCCAGCGGCCAGTTGCTCGGCCAAGGCGCCACCCAGCGCGCTGGGGAGGCGCATGCTGAAATCATGGCGCTGCGCGACGCGCAAGCCCGCGGCCACAGCGTGGTCGGCGCCACCGCCTATGTCACGCTGGAACCCTGCTCGCACCAAGGCCGCACCGGGCCGTGCTGTGATGCCTTGATTGCCGCTGGCATCCGACAAGTGGTTGCCGCCATCGGCGACCCCAACCCCTTGGTCACCGGCCAGGGATTCGCACGGCTGCGCGCCGCCGGCATCGAGGTTGAAACCGGCCCGGGCGCTGCCGAATCACGCGAACTCAACATCGGTTTTTTCAGCCGCATGCTGCGTCAAACGCCTTGGGTCCGCATGAAAATGGCCGCCTCGCTCGACGGCAAAACGGCGCTGGACAACGGCGTCAGCCAATGGATCACTTCACCTGCAGCCCGTGCCGACGGCCACGCCTGGCGCGCCCGCGCCTGCGCCGTGCTGACCGGCATCGGCACCGTGCTGGCCGACAACCCCAAGCTTGACGTGCGACTGGTGGAGACGCCGCGCCAACCGGCGCTGGTGCTGGTCGATAGCCACTTGCAAACTCAGCTGGATGCCGCGCTCTTCATCCCAGGCCGAACGCTGCTAATCTACGCTGCCGTGTCCGATGCAGCCAAACAGATGGCACTTGAGGCGCGCGGCGCCACCGTGGTGATGCTGCCCAACGTCAGCGGGAAGGTCGATCTGGCCGCCATGCTGCGGGACCTGGCGCACCGCGAGGTCAACGAGTTGCATGTGGAGGCCGGTGAAAAACTCAACGGCTCGCTGATTCGCGAAGGTCTGGTCGATGAATTTGTGGTGTATATAGCCCCCAAACTGATCGGACAAGGGCGTGGCATGGCACACTTTGGCCCCTTGCAGAACCTGGCGCAAGCCGTGCCGCTGGAATTCAAATCCACCGCCATGTTGGGGCCCGACCTGCGTGTGGTCGCCCGCGTTTGCGGCCGCGACGTTTTTTAATCGGATACATATGTTCACTGGCATCATTACCGGCCTCGGCCACATCAGCGCCGTGCAACCCCTGGGCGACAGCGCCGACCACGGCAAGCGCCTCACCATCACCTGCCCCAGCGGCTACCTTGACGACGTGGGCCTGGGTGACAGCATCGCGCTCAACGGCGCTTGCATGACCGTGACCACACTTGATGCTGCGCAGCAGCAGTTCACCATCGACATCTCGGCCGAGTCACTTGACAAAACTGCCGGGCTCGACCAACTGGGCGCCGTCAACCTCGAAAAAGCCCTGCGCGCCCATGACCGGCTGGGTGGCCACATTGTCTCGGGCCACGTCGATGGCATTGGCCTTGTCACTTTCTTTGCGCAGGTCGGCGAAAGCTGGCAACTGCAAGTCATGGCACCCGCCGCGCTGGCCAAGTACCTGGCTTACAAGGGCTCGATCACCATCAACGGCGTCAGCCTGACCGTGAACCATATCCAGGACAGCTCGGATGGCTGCGAAATGCGCATCAACCTGATCCCGCACACGGTGCAAAACACCGCGCTGGGTGCTTTGCAAGTGGGGTGCAGGGTGAATCTTGAAATTGATTTGATCGCGCGCTATGTGGAGCGAATGCTCAGTAAGTGAGCACTTAACTATTTCCAGGAGTCGCCATTTTTTGGCAACGCGTGTGCAGGATCGTAAACCTTCAAAATGTCATCAGACGTCAATGCGCCAGGGTAAAGCACGAGGTTGATTCCCGCAGGACGAACACTGGACCTGAAAAGAATTCCTTTGGCGGCAGCCGCGATGGCCATGTCACCTAATATCCACGAGGGAGGCTCAATCTTTTTGTCAAACCACAAGTTTCGCCAGTCGTTATTGAAATCATTCCACAAAGGATCCCATCCATTGGGGCTGTAGCCATCTGTGAAATCAATGATCGGGCCGACACTGATCTCAAAGCTGACCAAGGTTCCAGGCGGCATCAAAGGTGAAAGTTGCTGGTATTCCGCAAGGGCTGTTTGCGCGTCGAATGACACATAAACGGCATCAATTCCCTGGCGGTTAGCTCGGCCACCGTAAAGCGCAGCGCCTGCACCACTGGTCGGCGCGCAGGCCCATTTTGGTGTCAGCAGTCTGAAACCGACTGCACAAAAGCGTTGTAAAAACTTCACCCAACAAATCCGGCTTGCAAGGACATCAGGTAAGCAAGCAGATCATCAGTTCGGCCCGCGCTGACCAATTCCTCTGCAGTTTCGAAGTTAAATGCTTCGATGCCATCATTGCGGTACCACAACAAAGCCTTGTCCAAATCACCGCTGAGGGCATAGGCAGCCTTGATGGCTTTCATGGATTCACGCAAATGGCGCTGCACGCTGGCAGTGGTCGGGGCACGCCGCAAGGTGTTTCGATGCACATGCGCCTGGTCCGCCAGCGTCTGCATATCGATTTGCAAGGCGGCACCAAACAGTTTGGGTGACAGAGCCGGTGCCGGTACTTCCGGATCATGCAGCGAATAAAGAAAGTCCTCGTAGCTTGGATTGCTTGTCAATACGGCGTTGGTTTTCATCATGAGCCTATTAAAGCACTTTTTATGCACCAAGTACGCACCACAAGAGGTGCGATGCTGCAAGCGGATTCAGGTCTTTTTCAATTACAAAACCGCAAAGGTCGCGCAAGAAAGGTACGAACCCAAACTTTGCAATCAAACCGGGCAAAATGCGCAAGGCCACGCGTCACCAACACCCCAAGGGAAACCCAGGCCATGTACAAAAAACAAACCATCACCAAAGACCAGGGTCGCGCTATGGTGGCGGCACTGGTCGATTGAACCCGATTGGACAAGCCATGCCATTGCATCAGACTACAAACGTGGTCTCGCACGGTGTGAGGACTGATACCCAGACGTAACGCTATTGTCTTGTTGCTCAGGCCGTGTGCCAGCAAGACCAGTACCTCAGACTCGCGTTGCGTGTATTGGATCAATGCAACCTCCCACCCAAATTATGTTTATGAACCGCCCAGAAATGATATCCACAAAAATCAATCGCGGATAGGAAAATCAACACTACAACGGTGAACCCTTGAAGCCAGAACCTGCTTGTCTTACCATCTGACTTACTTTTTAACCAAGGTCCGTTATGGAATCCATCACCCTCTCCAGCAAAGGCCAGCTCGTCATTCCCAAAGGGGTGTGCAATGACGCCCACCTGACGGCTGGCGCGCCCCTGCAAGTGCTGTATCTGGACGGCGAAATCAGGTTGCGTCCCTTGCCCGACCTGAGCCTGTCTTCACTGGATGCTGTCGCGGGCTGCCTGTTCAAGCCAGTGCGCAAACCCCTCACCGAGGCACAAACCCAGGCTGCCATTCAGGCCAAGCTCAAAACCCTTGATGCACAGTGAGTGGCGCACAACGCTGGCTATCTGCATGAGTTCCCCAAGCTGCTTACAATCAAACTACTTTTGTAGCGAACTAATCCGGAGCACACCATGGGCATGCCAGTACGCATTGACGACACCCTGTACCACCAGGCGCGGGCGCAAGCCCAGGCTGAACGGCGCACCATTGCGGGTCAGATTGAGTTTTGGGCCATCGTGGGGCGCACCGCGCTAGACAACCCCGACCTGCCGATTGACTTTGTCCGCGACCTGATCGTGGCGCGGGCTGAGGAGCCATCGCTGTCGAGTGAGTTTGTTCCCGAAGGCAGTCGCAATTGATGACCGCCAGCATGCGGGTGATTCAAAGCGCCTCATTCAGGCGTGCTTACAAGCGATTGCATCCCACGAGTGCGTTTGTTCCCGAAGGCAGTCGCAATTGATGACCGCCAGCATGCGGGTGATTCAAAGCGCCTCATTCAGGCGTGCTTACAAGCGATTGCATCCCAATCAAAAAGCCGATGTCGATGATGCTGTGACGGCCATCGTGCAAGATCCCTCCCTGGGTGAAGCCAAAAAGGGAGATTTGGCAGGCGTTTTCGTTTACAAGTTTGCATGTAACGGGCAGTTGACTTTGCTGGCCTATGAATACGATCCCGACTCACGCAAGCTACTTTTGTTAGGCTCGCACGAAAACCTTTACCGCGACCTGAAAAAGGGCTAGAGACCTGATCGGTCGCCACGCAACCCGCAGTCGGCCTTGCGACACACAACTTCAGTGATCCAAATTCACTGATTCAACTCTCGCTTGAGCCGCATCAGCACATTACGGTCAATGCGGTCTTTGTCGCGGCAGTCAGTTTTGGTTTTGAGCTGACCTGCAGTCAACGCAGTTGATTAGATTGCACCTTCGCCTTGTGGGTTCAGTATTCGGGCCACCGCCAGCATGCGGGCGTCGTCCTGCGCGTTGCGCTGGGCATGCGTCATGCGGCTGACGCCACGCGGCACGGGCAAGGGGTTGGGCAGCACGGCGTCGAGCACACGCCCGCGCCGCCACGCCTCTTCAGGCGTGGCGGGCGGTTGGTTCAAACCCGAACTTTTGTGACCGAGGCGATGCGCATGGACCAGAGTCTCGCAAATCAGGCAAAGCTGAACTGCCCTGGCGCGCGGATGGTGTCCACATCGACGTGAATGATGTCTTTGGGCGCAAATTTGCCTTCCAGCAGCAGCTTGGACAGCGGATTTTCCAAGCGCTGCTGAATCGCACGTTTCAGCGGTCGGGCGCCAAACACCGGGTCGAAACCCACCTTGGCCAGCTCAGCCACGGCAGCCTCGCTCACCTCCAAACCCAGTTCCATGTGCTCCAGGCGCGCTTTGAGCACCGCCAACTGGATGCGGGCAATGTCGGCAATGTGGCTGGCGTCAAGCGAATGGAACACCACGGTCTCATCAATGCGGTTCAAAAACTCGGGTCTGAAATGGTTTTTGAGCTCGCCCGTCACCGCTTCCTTGACGTCCTCGTAGTCCTGACCCACCATGGCCTGGATCATCTGCGAGCCGATGTTGCTGGTCATCACGATCACGGTGTTTTTGAAGTCCACGGTGCGGCCCTGGCCATCGGTCAGGCGGCCGTCGTCGAGCACCTGTAGCAGCACGTTGAAGACATCCGGGTGGGCTTTTTCAACCTCGTCGAGCAACAGCACGCTATAGTGTTTTTGAAGTCCACGGTGCGGCCCTGGCCATCGGTCAGGCGGCCGTCGTCGAGCACCTGCAGCAGCACGTTGAAGACATCCGGGTGGGCTTTTTCAACCTCGTCGAGCAACAGCACGCTATAGGGTTTGCGGCGCACGGCTTCGGTCAGGTAGCCGCCCTCCTCGTAGCCCACGTAGCCGGGCGGCGCGCCGATCAGGCGGGCCACGCTGTGCTTTTCCATGAACTCACTCATGTCGATGCGAACCAGATGGTCTTCACTGTCAAACATGAAACCGGCCAGCGCCTTGCACAGCTCGGTCTTGCCCACGCCCGTCGGGCCCAGGAACAGGAAAGAACCCGTGGGGCGATTCGGATCAGATAAGCCCGAACGTGAGCGCCGGATGGCGTTGGCCACCGCGGCGATGGCCTCGTCCTGACCCACCACGCGCTGGTGCAATTTGTCTTCCATCAGCAGCAATTTGTCGCGCTCACCCTGCATCATTTTGCTCACGGGAATGCCGGTGGCTCGGCTCACTACCTCGGCAATTTCCTCGGCCCCCACTTGCGTTCTCAGCAGGCGCGGAGCGGCACCTTCAGCGCGGTTGGTCTCTTTTTCCTGGGCTTCCCTGAGCTGTTTCTCCAGTTCGGGCAATTTGCCGTATTGCAGCTCGGCCACCTTGTTGAAATCGCCCTTGCGGGTGGATTCCTCGATCTGGAACTTGAGCTGGTCAATCTGTTCGCGCAGGTCGCCACTGCCCTGGGCGCTGGCTTTTTCCGCTTTCCAGATTTCGTCGAGGTTGGCAATTTCCTTTTGCAGGCTGGTGATTTCCTCGTTGATCAAATCCAGGCGTTTGCGCGAGGACTCGTCCTTTTCTTTTTTCACCGCTTCGCGTTCGATCTGCAACTGGATCAGGCGCCGGTCGAGCTTGTCCATGACCTCGGGCTTGGAGTCCATCTCGATCTTGACCTTGCTGGCCGCCTCGTCGATCAGGTCGATCGCCTTGTCGGGCAAAAAGCGGTCGGTGATGTAGCGGTGGCTCAGCTCGGCCGCAGCGACGATGGCCGGGTCGGTGATGTCGACATTGTGGTGTTTCTCGTAGCGCTCTTTCAGGCCGCGCAGGATGGCGATGGTGGCCTCCACCGTGGGTTCGCCCACCAAAATTTTCTGGAAACGGCGCTCCAGGGCGGCGTCTTTTTCGATGTATTTGCGGTACTCGTCCAGCGTGGTCGCGCCCACGCAGTGCAGCTCGCCACGCGCCAGCGCGGGTTTGAGCATGTTGCCGGCGTCCATCGCGCCTTCGGCCTTGCCGGCACCGACCATGGTGTGCAATTCATCAATAAAAACAATGGTTTGGCCTTCGTCTTTAGCTAGGTCTTTGAGTACATTTTTCAGGCGCTCCTCGAACTCGCCACGGAACTTGGCACCGGCCAGGAGACTGGCCATATCGAGCGACAGCACCCGTTTGCCCTTGAGCGACTCGGGCACCTCGCCGGCCACAATGCGCTGTGCCAAGCCCTCCACAATGGCCGTCTTGCCGACACCGGGCTCGCCAATCAGCACCGGGTTGTTCTTGGTGCGGCGTTGCAGCACCTGGATGGCACGGCGGATTTCGTCATCACGGCCAATCACCGGGTCGAGCTTGCCCTGGCGCGCGCGCTCGGTCAGGTCGAGGCAGTATTTTTTCAGCGATTCGCGCTGGTCTTCGGCGTCGGCGCTATCGACATTTTGGCCGCCGCGCACCGCCACGATGGCGGCTTCCAGGCTCTTGCGCGTCAGGCCGTTGGCGCGGGCCATGTCGCCCAGGGCGCCCTTGGCGTCCGTTACGGCCAGTAAAAACAGTTCGCTGGCAATGAACTGATCGCCGCGCTTGAGCGCTTCTTTCTCGGTGGCCTGCAGCAGTTTGGCCAGCTCGGGGTTGACCTGCACCTGATCGTGGCCACTCACTTGCGGCAGGCGTTTGACAGCAGCCTCGGCGGCCACCAACAAGCCCTGCACGTTAACGCCGGCGCGCTGTAACAGCGCCTTGGGGCCGTCGGTCTGCTTGAGCATGGCCACCAGCAGGTGCACCGGCTCGATGTAGGCGTGGTCCTGACCCAGCGCCAGGCTTTGCGCGTCGCCCAGGGCCTCCTGGAATTTGGTGGTCAATTTATCTTGTCGCATGAGAGTTTCCTTCAAAATAGATTGTTGATGAGTTGAGGCCATTGCCCCGCGTTTCAAGACTGCGCCTGCTACAGTGGCGCTCATCGCCAGCTTTCACAACACCTTTAAATGCATGGATTGCCGCGCTTCGCTCGCAATGACGCGGTTTTTCACCTTCATTTCAGCCGATGGCGCTGACAGCCCACACAGATGAAAGCTCCTCAAGTCAGCCCTGCTACCTCAATTCAGCCCGTAAAGCACTACGAAAACTTTCCGGTGGCGTCCGTGCTGTGCCCACCGCACTTGCGTCCGGCCATTGCCGCCGTTTACCACTTTGCCCGCACGGCCGATGACTTGGCCGACGAAGGCGACGCCAGCGCCGCGCAAAGGCTGGACGTGCTGGCGCAGTTCCGCGCTGACCTGCTGGCCATTGCCGGTGACCAGGCGCACAGTGGCCAATGGCCGGCGGTATTCGACCCGCTGCGCGAGGTGTTGCGCGCCTTTAAGTTGCCGGTACCCCTGCTGACCGACCTGCTCGATGCGTTTGCGCAGGACGTGCGCTACACCGCCGAACAACGCCGCTACCGTGATGACCCCGAACTGCTCGACTACTGCACTCGCTCGGCTAACCCGATCGGCCGCCTGCTGCTGCATCTGTACGGCATCCATGACGCCTTGTCGCTCGCGCAAAGCGACCAGATTTGCAGCGCCCTGCAACTCATCAATTTCTGGCAGGACATCTCAAACGACGTGCCGCGCGGGCGCTGGTATCCGTCACAACAAGCGATGGCCGCGCACAGTGTGCGGGACGCCGACCTACAACCCACCAGCCAATCAGAAAATGCCACACAACTGATAACCGATTACGCCCAGTCAGCCCGCGCGCTGATGCAAGCCGGCGCACCACTGGCCTACCGGATTCCGGGCCGCGCCGGCTGGGAACTGCGCCTGGTGGTGCAAGGCGGCCTGCGCATTCTGGACAAGATCGAGGCTTTGCGTTTTGCCACTTGGCGCAAACGGCCAAAACTGACCGCTTGGGATGTACCCGTGATGCTTTGGCGGGCGCTGTGGATGCGGTGAGCTAATGATGAGATGACGCCTTCGAAACAGACTCACTAGAATCTGACCACACGATGGCAAACGACATGAAACACAATCAGACATCATCAGCGCTGACTTCACATGACACAGATGCCTCATTGATAGACGTGCTGTCGCAGTTTCCAAAACTGAAGTTGGCTCTGGTTTTTGGGTCGGTTGCAACCGGTCAGGCGCGTTCAGACAGCGATCTCGACATTGCCGTTGCATCTGGGCACACGCTGAGCGCGACTGAAAAAATAGCCATGATCTCAGCCTTGACTGACAGCACGGGCGTCCCAGTGACCTGATCGACCTGAGCACAGTGCCCGAACCCTTGCTCGGACAAATTGTCCGCCATGGCCGACGCCTGCTGGGCAGTGACAACGCCCACGGATAGTTGCTCAGCCGTCATTTGTTTGAACAAGCTGACTTCATGCCGTACCGCAACAGAATCCCGGCAGAAAGGCGCTTGGCATGGATCGGAAAGTAATCGAACAAAAACTGGAGTCGCTGTGCCGCTGCCTGAAGCGCATCGAAGCCAGGTGCCCGGCCAATGCCGAAATCCTTGCAGCTGACTTTGATCTGCAAGACATCCTCGCACTTAACCTCAGGGCTTGTTCATGAATAAGCTGCGCATTTGGCCGCCGGATTTGGGATGCAATGCGAGGCGCAAAGCGTGCCGTGCAGCCCTGCTGCACAATCGATTTGCAACGACGCAGTGCGCCCAAAGCTGGTGAGCCAAATGTGCATGTTATTTGTAAACAAGCCCTTAGCCGTGCCATACAGTTATGCGTTGACATTGGCGCGCACATGGTCGCGGGTATGGAAGTGCCACCGCCATGCAGCATGGGCCAGACGTTTGACATCCTGGAACAAGCTGGGGTGCTCAGTACGCCGCTGGCAAGTCGCCTGAGAAAAGCCGTGGGCTTTCGCACCCTGGCTGTTCACAATGACGATGCCATCAACTGGCATATTGTTTTCAACATCGCGCACCACCATTTGGCAGACTTTACAAGCTTTGCAAAAGTCGTCATGACGCGTTTGGATGCGTCATAGCTTGGCATCTACCCAACTTGGGCAGCGGCAGCTTTTCGACTTCGCGTCGTGTCACGCAGAAGGAATCGCCCGACCTGTTTAAACTCGGCTGAAACATCCAAACCGCCCATGACCCCTCAAGACTACGTCCAACAAAAAGCTGCTGCCTCGGGCAGCAGTTTTTATTACGCTTTTTTGTTTTTGCCGCCACCCAAGCGCGCCGCCATCACCGCCTTTTATGCCTTTTGTCGCGAGGTTGACGATGTGGTCGATGACATGGTGGACCCCGGCGTGGCGGCGACCAAGCTGCAATGGTGGCGCGCCGAAGTGGCCAAGGCGTTTGCCGGCACGCCCAGCCACCCGGTGCTGCACGCGCTGATGCCGCTGGTAGCGAATTACCAAATTGAGGAGCGCCACCTTCAGTCCGTCATTGAAGGCTGCCAGATGGACCTCAACCAGACCCGCTACCTGGACTACCCCGGCCTGCAAAATTACTGCCATTTGGTGGCTGGTGTGGTCGGCGAGGTAGCGGCGCAGATTTTTGGTCAGACTGATCCCAAAACGACCGAATACGCCCGCACGCTAGGGCAGGCGCTGCAGCTCACCAACATCATTCGCGACGTCGGCGAAGACGCGCGGCGCGGTCGCATTTACCTGCCAGTGAATGACCTCAAGCGGTTCAGTGTCACAGCGCAAGAGATTTTGAACGGCACCTACTCCGACCGTTTTACCTCGTTGATGCGCTTTCAGGCCGAGCGTGCGCAAGGGTTGTACGACCAGGCGCTGGCGCTGCTGCCCGCCACTGACTGCCGTGCGCAAAAACCCGGCCTGATGATGGCCAGCATTTACCGCGCCTTGTTGGCCGAGATCGAGCGCGAAAACTTTGCCGTGCTGCACCAGCGCATTAGCCTGACGCCGCTGCGCAAGCTTTGGCTGGCCTGGAAAGTGCAGGCGCTGGGGCGTCTTTGAAAGTCGCCATCATCGGTGCTGGCTGGGCTGGCCTGGCGGCGGCCGTCAAGGCCACGCAAGCGGGTCATCAGGTCACGGTTTTTGAAGCCACCCAAACGCTTGGCGGCCGCGCCAGGGTCGTCACCAGCAGCACCACGCAGACCCTGCCCGATGGCACGCCGGTGCGGATCGACAACGGCCAGCACATCCTGATTGGCGCCTACACCGAAACGCTGGCCCTGATGCGCCTGGTAGGCGTTTCGCCAGAAGCCGCCCTGCTCGACCTCCCCATGACGCTGCAGTTCCCCGACGGTCTGGGCCTGAAATTTGGTAACCTGCCGACACCACTGGACGCGCTGGCGGGAATTGTGCGAGCCCGTGGCTGGTCGCTGGGCGACAAATGGTCGTTGCTGCGCGCGGCCATGGGTTGGAAACTTCGAGGATTCCGATGCACGAACACGCTGTCTGTGGCCGACCTGTGCCGTGGCCTCACACCCAAAATCAATGCCGAACTGATCGAGCCGCTGTGCATCTCGGCCCTCAACACAGCGCCCGAGAAAGCCAGCGCCCAGGTGTTTTTGCGCATCATGCGCGACGCCCTGTTTAGCGTGCCAAGTGGCTCACGCCTGCTGCTGCCCCGGGTGGATCTGAGCGCGCTGTTTCCTGACGCCGCAGCACGCTGGCTTCAACAGCACGGCAGCCAAATCAAGCTGGGGCAGCGCGTTGGGTCAATCCAGACGCACGGTGAGCGATGGCTTGTCCGAGACGAACCGTTCGACACGGTAGCACTTGCCACTTCGGCACCCCATGCTGCGCAGCTTATCGACGACTGCGCCAAAGATGTGCCCCAGTCCATCGCAAAAAAAATGCTGCACTGGGCGCAAATCACCGCTGCGCTACAGCACGAAGCCATTGCCACGGTCTATGCCTGGGCCCCGCAAGCCAGCCTGCCGCAAGCCATGCTGGCCTTGCGAAGCAGCGCGCTACAGCCGGCCCAGTTTGTCTTTGACCGCGGCCAGTTGGGTGGTCCGGCAGGCCTGCTGGCTTTTGTGGTCAGCGCGGCCCAAGGCGAACGCGCCACGCTGCAAGCTCAAGTGCTGGCGCAGGCCCACGCGCAGCTTGGTCTGGCATTGCAGCCGGTGAAAACGGTAGTAGAAAAACGCGCCACGTTTGCCTGCACCCCGGGCCTGCAACGCCCACCGATTGCCATTGCGCCGTGCCTGCTGGCCTGCGGCGACTATGTTGCGGGCCCCTACCCCGCCACACTCGAAGGCGCCGTGCGCAGCGCCAGCGCTGCGGTGGCTTTGCTACCCAAAGACCCTACAAGATCGTAAAAAGCAATTCAACGAAAATAGCCAAATGAATCTACTCACCACCCCCTTCGCCAAAGAGCCGCCTTTCAGCCACGGCCAAACGCCACGCACTGCTGTGCTGTATTGCAACCTGGGCACGCCCGATTCGCCCAGCACACCCGATGTGCGGCGTTTTTTGAGCGAATTTTTAGGCGACCCACGCGTGGTCGAAATACCGCGGCTGCTTTGGCTGATGATTTTGCATGGCGTCATCCTGCGCATTCGGCCTGCCAAATCAGGCGCCAAATACGCCAGCGTCTGGCTGCCCGAGGGCTCGCCGCTGAAAATCTGGACTGAAAAACAGGCCAAACTGCTGCATGGCTGGCTCGGTCAACGCGGCCACCAGGTGCAGGTGCGCTACGCCATGCGCTACGGCAGCACGTCGATCGCTTCGCAACTCGACCAGCTCAAGGCCGAGGGCACTACGCGCGTGCTGATCGTGCCGGCTTATCCGCAGTACTCGGCCACTACCACCGCAAGCCTGTTCGATGCGGTGTACGACTGGGCTGGCAAGACGCGCACCATTCCGGAGCTGCGTTTCATCAACCACTACCACGACGACGCCCGCTACATTGCCGCCCTGGCCGGTCGGGTCCAGCAACATTGGCAGGCCAACGGCCGCCCCGATGTGCTGCTGATGAGTTTCCATGGCGTGCCCGAGCGCACGCTGCACCTGGGCGACCCCTACCACTGCGAATGCTTTAAAACCGCGCGCCTGCTGGCCGAGCACCTGGGCCTGGCCAAAGACCAATACAAGGTGAGCTTTCAGTCGCGCCTGGGCCGCGCCAAATGGCTGGAGCCCTACACCGAACCGACACTGATCGAGATGGGCAAAGCCGGTGTCAAGCGCGTCGACGTGCTGTGCCCGGCGTTTACCAGCGACTGCCTGGAAACCCTGGAAGAAATCAACATGGAAGCGCGCGAGGCTTTTCTGCACGCCGGTGGCAAGGAATTTCATTACATTACCTGCCTCAACGACGACCCCGCCTGGATCACCGCCTTGAGCGAAATCACCCAGCAGCACCTGCAAGGCTGGCCGACCCTGTCGTCACCCGATGCCGTCGCGCTGGCCGCCTCCCGAGCCGCAGCACTGGCGCTGGGCGCCAAAGAATAAGCCAAACCCTTATGGTTTGAGGCAACCACGCGTTAGGCGCTTGATGTCTAATGCGGTCTTTCGTCGTGTTCTCATACTTACCGCAGAAACACATGAATGACCCCAGCCGACCGACCCTGTTGATCGTTGACGATGCACCGGAAAACCTCTTCGTCCTGAGCGAATTGCTGCAACCGCTGTACCGGGTGCTGGCTGCCAATAATGGTGAACGTGGCCTGCAAATTGCCACGGCAGAGCCGCGTCCAGACCTGATTTTGCTCGACGTGATGATGCCCGGCATGAACGGCTACCAGGTGTTGCAGGCGCTGCAGGCCGATGCGCTCAGCGCCAATACTCCGGTGATTTTCTTGACCGCGCTATCGAGCCCGCGCGAAGAAGAACGCGGCCTGGGCATGGGTGCCGCGGACTACATCACCAAACCCATCACGCCAGCCACGGTGCTGGCACGCGTGCGCACGCAGTTGCAGGCCAAGCAGGCGCGTGACGGGTTGCAGAACCAAAACGCCACGCTCGAAGCCGAAGTGGCGCGGCGCATGGCCGAGAACGACCTGACGCAACAGGTCAGCATCCGCGCGCTGGCACATCTGGCTGAAATACGCGACCCCGACACCGGCAAACATCTGGCCCGCACCCAAGGCTACATGGCGCTGCTAGCTGACTTGCTGAAGAACCACCCGCGCTTTCAGGCCACGCTCACACCCCTTTGTATCAGCCTGTTGGCGCGCTCGGCTCCCATGCACGACATCGGTAAGGTGGGAATTCCTGACCACATCCTGAACAAACCCGGCAAGCTCACCGCGCCAGAGTGGGCCGTGATGCAAACCCACGCCAAACTCGGCAGCGATGCCATGGAACTGGCTGAACAAGACATCGAGCGGCCGCTGGAGTTTTTCACCCTGGCCAAGGAAATTGCCCATTGGCATCATGAAAAGTGGGACGGTTCAGGCTACCCCGACCACTTGGCAGGCGATGCCATTCCCCTTTCGGCCCGCCTGATGGCCATTGCCGACGTGTTTGACGCGCTGATCTCGGTACGGGTATACAAGCCGGCTTTCCCCTTTGGTATTGCCCGGGACATCATGGCTGAGCAGCGGGGCAAGCATTTTGACCCGGACATTCTTGATGCTTTTCTGGCGAACTTCGAGGCATTCGTTGCCATTGCCGAGCAGTATTGTGATGACTTGGTCAGCGCCTGAGCAGCCGTAACCGGCCCTTTTCATGCCGCCATGAATCCTGCAATGCCACAAAAATCTGCGAGCCCGGCCGGCATTGAAATGACACCGGACCGGGTGGCATTCAAACTCGCCTTGAGTTATGCCGTCTTTGCAGCCGTGTGGATCATTTTTTCTGACCAGGTGCTGGGCTGGGTAGTCCGCGACCCGGACGACCTTGTCAGGTTCAGCACCTACAAGGGTGGCTTGTTTGTGCTGGTCACCACCGCCTGGCTGTATGTATTGGGCCGGCACTGGCTGCGGCAGTCCTCATTGGCGCTGCTGCACGAGAAAAGCACCATCATGCAATTGACGCGCCGCGCTCAGGCGCTGCTCGATTTGCCCGCAGCCGCTGAAACCATGGACGAGCGCAGCTTCATGCGGCATGGCTTGGGCGTGGCCGAACACCTCACTGCCAGCCAGATCGGCTTCATCCACTTTGTCAACGAAGACCAGGAAACCATCGAACTGGTGACCTGGTCGAGCGCCACATTAGCTCAATACTGCACCTCCACCTTTGACAGCCATTACCCCATCAGCCAGGCCGGCATCTGGGCCGACGCGCTGCGCCAACGGGTACCGGTGGTGTTTAACGACTACGCCAGCGCCGACGGCAAACATGGCCTGCCCGAAGGCCACGCCCACCTGAATCGGCTGATCAGCGTGCCCGTTTTACAGGGTGGCCTGGTGCGTTTGATGGCCGGAGTCGGCAACAAGCTGACGCGCTACACCGACACAGACACCGAATCAGTGCGTCTGGTCGCTGAGGCCGTCTGGCGCATCGTGCGCCAGCGCCGATCCGATGCCGCCCTGCTTCACGATTTGGCCGCGCGCGAAAAAACCCAGGAGCAGTTGCGCAAACTCTCGCAAGCCGTGACACAAAGCCCCGAAAGCATTGTCATTACCAATCTGAACGCCGAAATTGAATACGTCAACGCGTCTTTTGAGCGCACCACCGGCTACCAGGCAGCCGAGGTGCTGGGCCGCAACCCGCGCATCCTGCATACCGGCAAAACACCCAAGCGCACTTATGAAGACCTGTGGGCGGCCATGAAGCAGGGCAACATGTGGAAGGGCGAGTTTTACAACAAGCGCAAGGACGGCAGCGAATACGTTGAATTCGCCATCATCACCCCGCTGCGCCAGCCGGATGGCAGCATCACCCATTACGTCGCGGTCAAGGAAGACATCACCGAGAAGAAGAACATCGGTATCGAACTCGACGGCTACCGCCACCACCTTGAAGAGCTGGTGGCCCAGCGCACGCAGGAGCTGACCCTGGCGCGCGCTGAAGCCGAAGCAGCCAACCAAGCCAAAAGCGCTTTTCTAGCCAATATGAGCCATGAAATCCGCACCCCCATGAACGCCATCATGGGCCTGAGCCACTTGCTGCGCAGCAGCGGCAGCGACAGCCCGGCGCAACTCGACAAACTCAACAAGATCGACAGCGCCAGCCGCCACCTGTTGAGCATCATCAACGACGTGCTCGACATCTCCAAAATCGAAGCCGGAAAAGTCACGCTGGAGAGTCACCAGTTCCAGATCACCGAGGTGGTCGGCAATGTGCAAACCCTGATCGAGCCCGATGCGCTGGACAAAGGGCTGGTGCTGCAAATCGGGGGCGACGCGCTGGCGCTGTGGGTGCTGGCTGACGCCACCCGGCTGCGCCAGGCGCTGCTCAACCTGGCCAGCAATGCCATCAAATTCACCCCAAAAGGCAGCGTCAGCATCGACGTCAGCCAGGTCAGTCGTGAGGGCGAGCAGGCCACGCTGCGCTTTGAAGTGACCGACACCGGCATTGGCATGGACGCAGCCACCGTGAGCCGCCTGTTCCAGAACTTCGAGCAAGGCGATGCCTCCACCACCCGGCAATATGGTGGCACCGGGTTGGGCCTGGCCATTACCCGCAGCCTGGCGCAACTCATGGGCGGCGATGCCGGGGTGCGCAGTCTGCCGGGCCAGGGCAGCACGTTCTGGTTCACCGTCAAGGCCAAACTAAGCCAAAGCCCGCAGCTCTGGCTTGCCCTGCCACCGGGTGCCGATGCGCGGCAACAACTGCTGGCGCGGCACTGCGGCCAACGGGTCTTGCTGGCCGACGACGACCCCCTGAGTCTTGAAGTGGCGCAAGAAATGCTCATGCGGGTCGGCCTGCACGTCACCACCGCCGGCAATGGCCAGCAGGTGCTGGATTTGGTGCGCGAACAGCCCAATGGGGTTGACCTGATCCTGATGGACCTGCAAATGCCGTTGCTCGACGGCTTGCAGGCCACCCGCGCGCTGCGCGACCTGCCCGCAGGGCAAGCGCTGCCGATCATTGCGCTCTCGGGCAACACCTTCGCCCCCGACCGCGCCTTGGCTCGCGACGCGGGCATGAACGACTTTGTCGCCAAACCGATTGAGCCCCAGGCCCTGTACGCCAGCCTGCTGACCTGGTTGCCGCAAGCCAGCGCCAGCACCCTCCCGCTCGACGCGCCAGGAGCTCCGGATGCGGTCTCGACAGAACCCATCGTCATGCCGGAGGCGAGCCTGATGAAAACCGTACTGGCACAGCTGGAAGCGTTGTTATCCCACAGCGACGCAGCGGCTTTGTCGCTGTTTCAGCAACATGCAGCGGCACTGACATTGGTGCTGGGCGAAGACTTCAAGCCACTGGCCAATCAGCTGCAAAACTTTGCCCTCGACGAGGCCTGTCAAACCCTGCGACGCAGCGCTGCCTTTGCTCTTAAATCAAGCCCAAATTGACCAGAGTGACGCGCAGTGCGGCCAGGTCATCACTGACAAAT
>Ga0210023_1000036_pt1 | contig 96734 bp, 90 predicted proteins | sample CryGeymeta201524_FD_183987 | JGI IMG/M metagenome (GOLD analysis project Ga0210023, IMG submission 183987) | Groundwater microbial communities from Crystal Geyser aquifers in Utah, USA - Crystal Geyser metaG 2015-24 (SPAdes) (version 2) | ecosystem: Environmental > Aquatic > Deep subsurface >... | reverse complement strand
CCGCTGCACTGGCGAAGTAAATTTAACTCTGAAGCAGTCATCGATTTTGTTGGTCAAACCTGTCGTGACAATGCCAAAGGTGCTTGTTTCATGAATCAAACCGCGTCGGCTTTTCGTCGCATGCGGCTCGACGGTTTTTTGTACAAGCCTTTGCGTACTGCTTTGGTAACCTGCTTTGCCCCCAACGGTTTAGCATGACGGCCTGAAAACTCTCGTTCATGTTGATGTACACCGCCCGTCAAACTGTCGCGCGCATCGAGCGCGTTACCCGTCCTTGGGGCTGGTATGAAACCCTGTCTGAGGCACCCAACCACAAGATCAAGCGCATCAGCGTGCTGCCGGGGCAGCGCATCAGCCTGCAAAAACACAGCCAGCGCGCCGAGCACTGGGTGGTGCTGCAGGGCACGGCCCGTGTCACGCTGGACGAGGACACGCTTGAACTCACGGTGGGTCAGCATTGCGACATTGCGCTGGGCGCGACTCACCGGCTGAGCAATGCCACTGCGGCCCCCCTGGAAGTAATTGAAGTACAGTTCGGCGCCTACTTGGGTGAGGACGACATCGTGCGCCTGGGCGATGATTACGGCCGCGCCTGATGCCGGCCAAACCGATGCATTTAATGGAAACACACCCAATGACAACCTACGTTTTAACCGATGGCTTTCGCCTGCCTGAGGGCAGCGCCCCGGTCGCCTGCGTCGATATTGGCGGCACCAAGGTGGCCGTCAACATCGTCGATGCGCAGGGCAGCCGCGGTAAGCTCACCGAGCCCACCGCCACCCGTGGCCAGAACGATGCGCTGGCGCAGCAGATCATCCGGCTGATTGGCCAAAGCTGCGCGCTGGCTGGGGTTCAAGCCTCCGCCATTAAACGCGTGGGCGTGTCGTCGTGCGGGCCTTTCGTGCTCAAACAGGGCCTGGTTGAACTGGCCGCGCCCAACATCTGCGGCGGCCTGGCGGGCAAGGCGCGCGGCCTGCCCAACGACTGGCGAACCGCGTTGCTGGAGGCGCCCTTGCGCGCCGCGTTTGCCCAGGTGCGGGTCGAAAACGACGGCATTGGCGCGCTGGAAGCCGAGCGCCGCTGGGGCGCGCTGCAAATTGACGGCGTACCGATGGCCCACTGCGCCTACGTCACCTGGAGCACCGGCATTGGCACCGGCCTGTGTGTGGATGGCCATGTGCTGCGCGGCAAGAACGGCAACGCGGGCCATGCGGGTCACCTGTTTGTCAGCGACAACTCGGATGCCCTGTGCGGCTGCGGCAACGTGGGCGATGTCGAGGCATTGGTGGCCGGCAACGCCATTGCGCGGCGCTTTCAGCCGCTGGGTTACCCCGACGCTGCCGCGCTTTTCAAAGCGGCCTACGCGGGTGACGCCAAGGCCATCGGCCTGATTGACGACCTGTGCCTGGTGATGGGGCGCATGCTGTACAACCTGACCGTTACGCTCGACCTACAGCGCATCAGCATAGGCGGCAGTGTTTATTGGTATCACCGCGACTACCTGTTGCCGCGCCTGCGCGCCGTGGTGAAGGGTAAGTTGCCACCGCTCACCGATGGCTGCGAGCTGGTCAGCGCCGGTCTGGGCGAGCGGGTGGGTGATTTTGGGGCGCTGGCACTGGTGGTGTAAACCGGGAGACCTGAATTGCGCTACTCTTTATCGGGGCTACAGAGAGTTGGCAAGCCTGCTCAATCAACGGTGTCAGACCAAGGGTAAACACTGACTTGCAAGATGTTGAATATTAATTAACAATTAATTAATTCGTGCAACATGGTGTCTGCACGAAGCAACCCGATATTCCAGGAGATGACATGTTCACACTTTCAAAGTTGGCCATTGCGGTGGCTGCGGCTTCAATGATTGTTGCGTGCGGCAAAAAAGAGGAAGCCGCTCCAGCACCAGCGCCCGCAACCTCGCCCGTTGCAGTTCCGGCTGAAAGCACCGTAGAGGTTTTGCACTGGTGGACGGCGGGCGGCGAGGCCAAATCAGTGGCCGAACTCAAGCGCATCATGCAGGAAAAGGGCCATGCCTGGAAAGACTTTGCCGTGGCCGGCGGCGGTGGCGACAACGCCATGACCGTGCTCAAGAGCCGTGTGGTGGCAGGCAACCCGCCCGCTGCCGCCCAGATCAAGGGCCCTGCCATTCAGGAGTGGGCCGCTGAAGGCGTCTTGGCCAATCTGGACGAGACCGCGAAAGCAGAAAACTGGGACACCTTGTTGCCTGCCGTGGTGGCTGATGTGATGAAGTACAACGGCAACTATGTCGCTGTCCCGGTGAACGTGCACCGCGTCAACTGGATGTGGGCCAACGCCGCCGTACTTAAGAAAGCCGGCGTGGCAAGCGCCCCAAAAACCTGGGACGAATTTTTTGCTGCCGCCGAAAAAGTCAAAAAAGCCGGCTTGATCCCGGTGGCCCATGGTGGCCAGAACTGGCAAGACTTCACCACCTTTGAATCTGTGGCACTGGGTGTTGGCGGTACTGATTTCTATAAAGAAGCCTTTATCAAACTGGACCAAAAAGCCTTGACCAGCGCCACCATGACCAAGGCGCTGGAGACCTTCCGCAAGGTCAAGTCTTACACCGACGCGGCCGCGCCCGGGCGCGACTGGAACCTGGCCACGGCCATGGTGATCCAGGAAAAGGCCGCTTTTCAGTTCATGGGTGACTGGGCCAAGGGCGAGTTCACCGCCGCAGGCAAAGCGCCGGGCAAAGACTACATCTGCGCTGCTGCCCCTGGCACCGCCAACGCCTTCACCTTCAACGTCGATTCGTTTGCCATGTTCAAGCTGAAAGACGCCACCGCCCAAAAAGCGCAGGGCGACCTGGCTGCTGCCATCATGGGCACGGAATTTCAGGAAGTTTTCAACCTGAACAAGGGTTCGATCCCTGTGCGCCTGAACATGGACATGACCAAGTTTGACGACTGCGCCAAACTGTCTAGCGAAGACTTTGTGGCGACGGCCAGCACGGGCGGCCTGGTGCCTTCCATCGCTCACGAAATGGCGGTGCCGCCTGCTGTCTCGGGTGCTATGAAAGATGCGGTGAGCCAGTTCTGGAACAACGACAAGATGAGCGTGGCTGATGGCGTATCGAGCATCGCCAAGGCGGCGGCTACCCGGTAAAGCTGTGCTCGCTGGGGATTGTTAACGGTACGCGCAGCAGGGCTGGGGTACATACCGCCGCTCATGTCCCCCGCCCTGCGGGCTCCTCCTTGACTTCGCTCTGGTATGCACCCCAACCCTACTGCTGAATGGTGAATATGCTGGCAAGAAGACTGAAACCGTGCCACCCTGCCTAGGACTTGGAAGTTCTGACAAGCAAAGCAAAGCCCCGCCCAGGATCAGACGGGTCGGGTGTTTCGCGTAGTGAGGTCAAGGAGGAGACCGAAAGCAACAGGCTTTCGGTCGGGGGACACGAACGAAGTGAAATACCCGGCCCGTCTGATCCCGTCACAGCGTAGGTGCTCCCAAAACAGCCCAAGCCAACTTCCAACCGTAAGGTGAAACGCTCATGAAATCATTTGAAAACATCTTGCCCAAACTGGTGATCTCCCCAGCCTTTGTGCTCGGCTTCGCCTTTATCTACGGCTTCATGATCTGGAACGGCGTCTTGTCCATGACCAACTCACGCATGTTGCCCAACTACGACGAATTTGTAGGTCTGGCGCAATATGCCCGCTTATGGGAAATGGACCGCTGGTACGTGGCACTGAAAAACCTGGGTATTTTCAGCGTGTTGTATGTTGGTGGCTCCATGCTGCTGGGCATGCTGCTGGCCATTTTTCTGGACCAAAAAATCCGCTTTGAAGGCGTGATTCGTACCATTTATTTGTACCCGATGGCGCTGTCGTTCATCGTCACCGGCACCGCCTGGAAATGGATTTTGAACCCCAGCCTGGGCCTGGAAAAACTCATGCAAGACCTGGGCTGGAGCAGCTTCACCTTTGACTGGCTGGTGCAGTCTGACACCGCCATTTACTGCGTGGTGATTGCCGGCGTCTGGCAGTCAGCCGGCTTTGCCATGGCGCTGTTTCTGGCTGGCCTGCGCGGCATCGACGACAGCATCATCAAGGCCGCGCAGATTGACGGCGCCAGCCTGCCACGCATTTACTGGCGCATCATTTTGCCGGTGCTGCGGCCGGTGGTGTTCTCGACCATCCTGGTGCTTTCGCACCTCTCCATCAAGGCCTTTGACCTGGTGATGGCGCTCACTGCGGGTGGGCCGGGTTACGCCTCGGACGTGCCCGCCACCTTCATGTTCACCATGAGCTTTACCCGTGGCCAGATTGGCCTGGGCGCGGCCAGCGCGACCATGATGCTGGCCATGGTGGCCGCCATTGTGGTGCCGTATCTTTACAGCGAACTCCGTTCCAAACCGCACGAAAGGTAAGCACCATGAACGCAAAGAACCTTTCCCGTCTCGCGGTCTACGCCGTGCTAGGCATCGCCGCCTTTTTCTTTCTGGCCCCGCTCTATGTGATGCTGGCCACCAGTTTCAAGGATGCTGCGCAAGTTCGCTCCGGTAATCTACTGAGCCTGCCGACCTCGCTCAATTTTGAGGCGTGGACGCTGGCCTGGTCCACCGCCTGCACCGGGGTCGATTGCCGTGGCCTGAAACCCTACTTCTGGAACTCGGTGCTGATGGCGGTGCCAGCGGTGCTGATCTCGACCGTCTGGGGCGCCTTGAACGGTTACGTGCTGAGCATGTGGAAGTTCAAGGGCTCAGACTTGCTGTTCGGCTTCATCCTGTTTGGCGTCTTCATGCCGTACCAAGTGGTGTTGCTGCCGATGAGCCAAGTGCTGGGGTTTTTGGGCCTGAGCAGCTCCATCACCGGCTTGGTGCTGGTGCACTGTCTGGCAGGCATGGCTGGCACCACGCTGTTTTTCAGAAACTACTACACCGCCATTCCGCGTGAACTCGTTCAAGCTGCGCGCATGGACGGCGCCGGTTTCTGGCGCATTTTCTACCGCATCGTGATCCCCATGAGCACGCCCATTCTGATGGTCACTTTGATCTGGCAGTTCACCAACATCTGGAACGACTTTTTGTTTGGTGTGGCCTTCAGCGGCGCCGACAGCAAGCCCATCACGGTGGGCCTGAACAACATGGCCAACACCACCAGTAGCGTGAAAAATTACAACGTCGACATGGCAGCGGCCATCATTGCCGGCCTGCCGACCATGCTGGTGTATGTGCTGGCTGGTCAATATTTCGTCAAAGGTCTGACTGCCGGCGCGGTCAAAGGTTAACAAGGGACACACCATCATGGCAGCATCACTTCACATTGCAGGTATTCGCAAGGTTTTTGGCAAGGGCGACAAAGCCGTCGAAATCCTGAAAAAAATCGACATTGACGTCGCACCAGGCGAGTTTTTGATTCTGGTCGGGCCCTCGGGTTGCGGTAAGTCCACGCTGCTCAACATCATTGCCGGACTGGAAGACCCAACCGAGGGCGAGCTCAGAATAGCTGGCAAAAACGTCATTGGCATAGCGCCAGCGCAGCGCGATATTGCCATGGTGTTCCAAAGCTACGCGCTGTACCCCACCATGAGCGTGGCCGACAACATCGGCTTTGCGCTGGAGATGCGCAAGGTGCCCCCGGACGTGCGCAAAAAACGCATCCAGGAAGTGGCTGAGATGTTGCAAATCGAGCACCTGCTGGAGCGCCGCCCGGCGCAGCTCTCGGGTGGCCAGCGTCAGCGCGTGGCCATGGGCCGCGCCCTGGCGCGTGACCCGCAACTGTTTTTGTTCGACGAACCCTTGAGCAACCTGGACGCCAAGCTGCGCGTGGAGATGCGCGCTGAAATCAAACGCCTGCACCTTGTGTCAGGCATCACCACGGTGTACGTGACGCACGACCAGATCGAGGCCATGACGCTGGGCAGCCGCATTGCGGTGATGAAGGACGGCATCCTGCAGCAAATCGGCACGCCCGACGACATCTACCGCCGCCCGGCCAACACCTATGTAGCGGGTTTCATCGGCTCACCGACCATGAACTTCATCTCGGGCGAGGCCAGCGGCGCTGGCGACAACGCTGTATTTACCTTTGCCGGCGGCCATCTGGCACTGCCCTGCCCGGCCAGCGGCAAGGTGGCGCTGGGACAGCGCCCGGAACACATCCACCTGAAAGACGACGCCACCTGGCGCGGCCAGGTCACCCTGGTGGAGCCCACTGGCGCCGACACCTATGTGGTGGTGAAAACAGATGTTGGCCCGATCACGGTGCGCACGCCGCCGAGCACGCAAGTCAAAATTGGCGACACCGTGGGCATGACGGTGAGTGCCAACCACAACAACTGGTTTGACGCGCAAAGCGGCTTACGGCTGGCTTCCTGAGTCACTGTGGCGCAGCGCCAGTTACATCAACGAGTCGAGCGCCTGCTCTGAGCCCAGCACCATGGCCTCGAAAGCCTCGGCGTTCACCGGCCGCGAGTACAAATAGCCCTGGGCAAAGTCGCAGTTCGCCGCTGCCAGCAAATCGCGCTGCTCAGTGGTTTCCACGCCTTCGGCGATCACCTTCATGCCCAATGCGTGGGCCATGGCGATGATGGCTTGGCACAACACCAGGTCGGTTGAACCAGAGGTCAAGTGGCGCACGAACGACTGATCGATCTTGATGAAGTCGATGTCGAACTTTTGCAGGTACGACAGCGACGAGTAACCGGTACCAAAGTCGTCCAGTGACACATTGATGCCTTCGTCGCGCAACTTCAGCAATTGCGCAACCACGCCACTGCTGTTCGACAACAACAAGCCCTCGGTGATTTCCACCACAATGCTTTCACCCGGCAGCCCAAGAGCACGCAGTTGCTCGATCCACGGCGTGTGCTCTGGATTCGGGTTTTCGAACTGCAAGGGAGATTTGTTGACGCTGACCTGAAACTCGGGGTGCAAGCAATTCCGCCATGCCTTGACCTGGGCCGCCGCCTGGGCAAATATCCATTCGCCGAGGTCGACAATCAGGCCGCTGCTTTCGGCCACCGGAATAAAGTCGGCCGGACTGATCAGGCCACGCGTGGGATGTTGCCAGCGCACCAGGGCTTCGGCTTTTTGAATTCTGCCGGTCGCCAGGTTCACGATGGGCTGATAGACCATGCAAAATTCTCGCGCTGGCAGGGCCGCTCGCAGGTCGTGCGTCAACTGGGCGCGTTGCATTGCCGCCTCTTGCAGTGCTGCCGTGAAAAAGCTGAAGCGGTTGCGCCCTGCGGCCTTGGCCACATACAGCGCCTGGTCGGCATTTTTCAGCAGGTCTTCCACCTCCAGGGTGTCGGTAGGATAGACCGTGACGCCCACGCTGGCGGACACAAAAACCTGGTTCAGACCCAACTGAAAGGGCGCATTCAGGGCATTGAGCAGCTTGGGCAGGATGCTCTGCAGACTCGCCTCGTCGGACAGCGCCGTGATGATGACGGTAAATTCATCGCCGCCCATGCGGGCCACGGTATCGACTTCACGCAGGCAGCGCTGAATACGCTGGGCCGCCTCCACCAGCAAGTCGTCACCGCGGTCATGGCCGAGCGTGTCATTGACTTCCTTGAAATGGTCCAGGTCGATGAACAACAGCGCCAATTTGAGATGATTGCGGCGGCAATTTTTCATTTCCTGCACCAGGCGCTCACGCATCAAGCGCCGATTGGGCAGCCCGGTGAGCGCGTCGAAGTGCGCCTGCTGCCAGACCACTTCATCGGCCGTCTTGCGCTCGGTAATGTCGGAATGGGTGCCGATCATGCGCAGCGGCTGGCCTTGTGCGTCACGGCCAATCACCATGCCGCGGCTGTGCACCCATTTCCAATTGCCATCTTTGCAGAGCACCCGGTGCTCATGGCTGAGGGTGGCCGTGTGGCCATCAAAATGGGCTTGACGAGCAAGCTGTAGTTGCGCAATGTCCTCGGGATGGACGAGTGCATCGAGTGCTTGCAGACTCGGATTGAGTTCACCATCTGCGTAGCCATACATTTGTAGCAAGTTCGCCGACAGGTACTGTTCACCGCTTTGCACCTGCAAGTCCCACAGGCCATCGCCCACGCTTTCCAGCGCCAGCTTCCAGCGCGCCTCGCTGTCGCGCAAAGTCAGCTCGGTTTGCTTACGCCGAGTGATGTCCTGCACGATCGAGGTACGCTTGACGGCACGGCCATCTACCCAACTGGTCGTGCCCCGCGAATGCACCCAGATGCGCCGCCCTTTCAGGGTGATCATTTCAATTTCATAGTCGTGGCTTGAGCTTGGCTGACTCGACGGCTCTAGCGTGGCAGCTTGAATTGCCAGGGCCTCCTCGGTAAACAAGGGGCGAATGGTGACGAGGGTTGGCGTGAAATCTTTAGGGGTGGTCTCGAAGATGCGGTACACACCGTCGGTCCAGGTGACTTGATCGAGCTGCATGTCAACTTCCCAGCCGCCCAACTCGGCGATGGCTTGGGTTGCAAACAGCAATTGGTTGGCCCGCTTGCGACCTGCTTCCGCCTGCACGTAATCGCTGACATCAACATAAATTTGTATCAAACCCACCGGCAGTCGCCTGCTCTGCACCTGCAAGGTGCGTCCCTGATGTTTCAGTCGCAACACATGGTCTGGCAGTTCGGCCTGGCTGCCGTCGTCCTGAGACGGGTTGGCCAACGGATGCAGCGCGCCGCCAAAATCACCGCGCTGCACCTGAAGATCATAAACTTCACGCAGGGATGGACGACTGGCCAAAAATTCTTTCGGCAGGTCCAGCATTTCAGGCAGACAGTCGTTGAACAGGCAGATGCAGCCCTCAGCATCAAAGACACAAACACCCTCACTGATGCTGGCCAGCAAGGTTTGCCAAAGTTCGGCCGTCTCGGACCCGACGTTATTTTCTATATGCATAGCTAAATCAATTGTTACCACAAAACAAGGGCCCAGAAAGTCACGCAAGCACCGCATCAGGACTGATCGGCAACCACAACTGCACCCGCAAACCATGCGGCTTGGCCGCCAGCACCCGGGCTTGTCCGCCATGGCGCTGGGCGATTTCAGCCACGATCGCCAAGCCCAGACCACAACCGCCCGGCACATCGCTGGCGCGCCAAAAGCGCTCGAACACATGCGGTAAATTCTCGCTTGAAAGGCCCGGGCCATTGTCTTCCACTTCCAGCAGCGCCAGAGCGCCATGCGACCGCACCCGGAGCGTCACTTCACAGCCTGCACCGGCGTAGGTCAAGGCGTTGTCGATCAGGTTGTTCAGTGCCTCGCGCAGCAAGAAAGGCGCGCCCGGCAGCACAAGGCGCTCTGCGCCTTCGTAGCCCAGGTCGATGCCTGCCGAGACCGCACGCGGGGTCCAGTCGCGGGCCACTTCGCGCGCCAGGGCGGCCACATCGAGTGGCTGCAAATTTACCTCGACTTCGTTGCGCGCCAGCGACAACAACTGGTGCACCAGGTGGGCGCTGCGCCGGGCACCGGCGAGCACCTTGTTCAGCCGCTCGCGCAGGGCTTGTGGCTCTTTTTCGGCCAGCGCCAGTTCGGTCTGACTGATCAGGCCCGCCAGCGGCGTGCGCAACTGGTGCGCGGCATCGTTCAGAAAGCGCTTTTCCTGGCCCAGACTGCGCCGCACCGTCGACAGCAGCTGATTCACCGCAGCGGCCAGTGCATGCACCTCTTGCGGTGCCTGTGTCATCTCGAGCGGCGACAGGTCTGACAGCGCCTGGTCTTGCCGGTCGCCAAGCTGCGCCTGCAGCCGCCTCAAAGGCCGCAAACCGCGCAAAATGCCACCATAAACCAGCGCACTCAGCACCATCGCGAGCAGCAGCAGCGGCACCAGCATGTCGGCGATCAACTCAGTGGTCAGGCGCTGTTGCACGGCCAGGCTCTTGGCCACCTGCACCCGCATGCGCTGGGGCGAATCTGCGTCGCCATAGTCAACTTCGATCAGCGCCACGCGCATCGGCTTGCCGTCCACCCGGGCGTCATAAAGTAACGCATCGCGGGTTGGTGCAAGCATTTCCTCGGGCGGGCCTGGCAGTTTGCCGTTGCCAAGCAGAAAACTACCCGGTGGGCTCGACACCATGTAGCTGACCCGGTCAGTCGGATCCTGCTCAATGATGTCTTGCGCCGCGCGCGGAAAGTCGATCAACAAACCCGAGCCGATCGGCTTGACCTGGCGCGCCAGCGAGCGCACCGATTGCGTCAGCGACTGGTCAATGGCTTTTTCGGCGTAATTGAGCGCAATCCGGTAGGCCAGCGCGCCACCGACCAAAAACAACACCAACTGTGGCAGCAACAGCCACAGCAGCAACTGGCGCTTGAGCGACAGGCCCTGCCCGCCGTGCTGAGTTGGGGTGGCTGCGGTCATGTGCGCACAGCGAGATTCAGGCGGCGTGGTTTTCCAGCATGTAGCCCAAACCGCGCACATTGCGAATGTTCAGGCCCGAATCCACCAATTTGCGCCGCAAGCGATGGATGTACACCTCCAGCGCGTTGGAGGTGAGCGCACCGGGCTCGCCGGGCTCGCTCTGCCAGGTCTCCAGCACATCCTCGCGGCTCACCACGCGCCCAGCGTAGGTCACCAGCAGCGACAACAGGGCCCATTCGCGCTGCGTAAGTTCCAGCGCCTCGTCGCCAAGCCAGGCCTGCGGCAGATGCGCATCGACCCGCAACGGCCGCTCGCTGTGGCTGCTGGCCAGCTCCAGCGAGCCGCCAAACGCGGGCAAGCGCGCGCGCCGCAGCATGGCGCCCAGGCGGGCCTGTAGCTCGGCCATATCGAAGGGTTTGGTGAGGTAATCATCAGCGCCGGCGTTGAGCCCCTGCACCCGGTCATCGACACCGTCACGCGCCGTCAGGATCAGCACCGGCAGCGCGGGCAGGCGCTTGCGCACCCAGCACAACACCTCCATACCACTGATTTTGGGCAAACCAAGGTCGAGCACCACACCGTCAAAGCGCTGCGTCTCCAGAAGCGCTTGCCCGGCCTCGCCATCGGCCGCCGCTGTAACGCTGTGGCCAGCCTGGGCTAGCTGTGCGCACAGGCCGTCGCGCAGCAACTCGTCGTCTTCAATGATCAGCAAACTAGACATAGTGTGAGCATACCCGAGGCGGTCATAAAGCCATCTGTACTGCAGCGACCCGGGCCTGGTGAATCAGCTCGCCGATTTTTTTTCCCACAGTCCCCACTGCCATTGCGTTTTCGGCGATGACTTTGGTCTCGACCGCCTGCACCACGGCCAGCACATCGCGCAGTCGCTGGCGCTGCGGATAGGGTGTTTCACCGTAACCCAGGCGCCCGCGGGCATCGCATTCGCAGGCCAGCAACGCCTGGCCAAAGCGTTCAGGCTTGCGCAGCGCATCGCAGCGCTCCAGCAGTCGCACCAGGGAGGCGGCATCAAACTCGATCGAACGATGAATGTTGCTGTGCTCGCGCGCCACCATGTCGGCCAGGTCCCGACAGTCGATGGGCACGCGCAAGCGCTCGCAAACGCCGTGCAGCAGTTGCGCGCTGCGCTGCTCGTGCCCCAAATGCTTGGGCAAAATGTGGGGCGGCGTGTTGCCTTTGCCCAGGTCATGTCCCAGGCAGGCAAAGCGTGCCGGCAGCGGCGCTTGCAGCCGCGCGCTCATATCAACCACCATCATGACGTGCACGCCAGTGTCCACCTCGGGGTGGTAGTCGGCGCGCTGCGCAACGCCCCACAGCCCGTCCACCTCGGGCAGCAAGCGGGCCAACGCACCGCAGTCGCGCAGTACCGCAAACATGCGCGAGGGATTGGCCTCCATCAGGCCGCGCGCGAGCTCTTGCCAAACGCGCTCGGGCACCAGGTGATCAACCTCGCCACTGGTCACCATCTGGCGCATGAGTTGCAGCGTCTCGGGGGCCACCGTAAAGTTAGCAAAGCGGGCCGCCAGGCGCGCCACGCGAAGGATACGCACCGGGTCTTCACGAAACGCCGGGCTGACGTGGCGAAACACCTTGTCCGCCAGGTCTTGGCAGCCGCCATAGGGGTCGATCAGTTGCTGCGCGTCCCATTGGCCATCAGGGCCGACATGACCAGCGGCGACTGCCATGGCGTTGATGGTGAGGTCACGCCGGGCCAGGTCTTCTTCAAGCGTCACGCTCGGTGCCGCGTGGATGGCGAAGCCGTGGTAGCCCGGCGCAGTCTTGCGCTCAGTGCGCGCCAGCGCGTATTCGTCATGGGTTTGTGGGTGCAGGAACACCGGAAAGTCTTTGCCCACCGGCACAAAGCCCTGTGTCAGCATGTGCTCGGGGGTGGCGCCCACCACCACCCAGTCGCGGTCTTTGACGGGAAAGGCCAACAGGGCATCGCGCACGGCACCGCCGACCAGGTAAGTTTGCATGCCGGTGCCCATAGCCTTAACTTGAAAGAACGTCGTCATTGCGAACGAAGTGAAGCAATCCATGACTTCCGGGCGCATAGACTGCCGCGCTTCGCTCGCAGTGACGGCACTCCTGTTCAAGGACCGTGTGCGGTATCGAGCCTGATTCGGAGCGCTCGCGATGACGGTACTCCTTCATAATTCGGGGGGTTGCTCTGGATTCATGCAAGTTGGCGCGACAAGCGGTAAGGCTCTTCAAATTCCAGAAAATCGTGCTCGGCCAGAGCGCCGTCGATCCAGGCTTTGACGCCCGGCAGCGCGCCAACCCGTTGCACGTAGGCCTGAATGTCGTCGGGCAGCGGCAGCGCGTGGCTGACCAGGCGCGTGCAGATTGGGGCAAAGGTGGCATCCGCCACGCTGAAGTCGCCAAACAACATGGGGCCACCGCTCATCCGCAGGCACTGCTGCCACATGGCCACAAGGCGCGCCACATCGCTGCGCACAGCGGCCTGGTCGCGCCAGATCAAGGCGCCCTGTTCGGGCAGGCGGGCTTCGATGTTCATCGGGCAATGGCTGCGCAGCGCGGTAAACCCACTGTGCATTTCGGCACAAATGCTGCGCGCCTGAGCGCGAGCCGCCTTGTCTTTCGGCCACAGAGATTTTTCCGGAAACTGCTCGGCCAGGTACTCGGCAATGGCCAGCGTGTCCCACACCACCAGGTCACCATCAACCAGCAGCGGCACCTTGCCGGTGGGTGACAAGTCTCGCAGCGTGGCCTTGAATGTTGAGTCGGGCGCAAAGGAATCAAAGCGCACCATCACTTCTTCAAACGCGATGTCCGCCTGCGTCAGCAGAACCCACGGCCGCATCGACCAGGACGAGTAATTTTTGTTGCCAATGTAGAGTTTCATCATGGGGCTTAGGGCAGGTCGCGGTTTACCGGCAGCAGGCTGTCAAGCGGACCGACCTCGCCCAGACGGGCTTTGAGCGACTGGGTTTGCCCGCTGATCATGGCGGCGTAAATGGTGGTGTTGGCCAGCACTTTTTTGACGTAATCGCGGGTTTCGGTGAAAGGCACGTTTTCGGCCCAGATGGCGGCCTCCAGCACTGGCGCGCCGCTCTGGCCGCGCCAAGCACGGGGCCGGCCAGGACCTGCGTTGTAGGCGGCAGCGGCCATTGGCATGGAGCCGGCAAAGTCGTCGAGCACCAGCTTGAGGTAACCGGTGCCAATGGCGATATTGGTGTCGCGCTCGGTAATCTGGTGCGGCTTGAAATCGGTCATGCCAATTTTTTTGGCGGTCCAGCGCGCCGTGGCTGGCATCACCTGCATCAGGCCGCTGGCACCCACGCCCGAGCGGGCGTCCATGATGAAGCGGCTCTCTTGCCGGATCAGTCCGTAAACGTAGGCCGGGTCCAGCCCGATCTCGCGGGTGCGCGCCAGCACCGCCTGCTTGTGCGGCATGGGAAAGCGCTGCGTGAGGTCGATCACGTTTTTGGTGCGCTCGCTGGTGTTGATGCAGCGGTCCCACACCTCATGCTGGCAGGCCAGGTCGGCGGCGGCCAGCAGCTCGCGGTCATTCATGCCGCCAGGCGTGTGCAGGTTGGCGCTGTAGTTCCATTCGCGCACGCCTTCGGAACGCAAACCGATGGCAATGGCCACCAGGGCACGCTGCAAGCCGGGGTTGGCACGGGCGTTGGTCTTTTCGGCTACGGTCAAAGGCTCGGGCAAGGGGGGTGGCATGATGGGAAGCCCCAGTTCTTCTTGCGCCAGCAACTCGTAAAAACCCTGCACCCCGGCCACGCTTTGCAGCAATTGGCGCGCCTGCTGCAGGACGGGCTCCGTGGTGGCGAGCGCCAGCATGGCCCGCGCACGCCAATAGACCCAGGTGGCATCCAGGGCGGCATCGGGCGTCATGGCCTCGATGGCGCTGAGCACGCGCGCCCAGTCACCCTGGCGCAGGGCGGCTCTGGCATACCAAGTCAACTGCTCGTCTTGCATGGCAGCTGGTCGGCCATTGGCAAAAAACGTGAGCGCATCATCTGACAACTTTTGCGCGGCTTGGGCGCCAATGGCTGCCCAGGCCCAGTTGCGCTGGTTTGGGTGCAGGTGCTTTTGCCAGCGACTATCCAGCAGTTCGGCGGCACGCTGCGGCTCGGTTTGCGCCAGCCGGATCAGCGCCAGCACCACCAGCTCCTGGGTTTGGCGCTGGTTCGACAAGGTCAAACGGGTCAAGAATTGCTCGGGCTTGCGCATCAGCGCGGCCCACTGCGCACTGGCTTGCGGCGCCACCATGTCGAACGCTTGGCGGGCCGCCGGGATGCGCCGCAGTTCCAGCGCCGAGCGCACTTTTTGCCAGACATCCTGGTCGCCCAAAAGTTGACTATCAATGTGCGTTTGCACGGCAAAGGCACAGCCGTCGTCGTTGTTTCTCTGCGCCAGCCAGAGCGATTTGACCTCCTTTGACATGTCCACCTTGGCCAGAATGTGTTCCATGGCCAGCACATAGCAGCGCACTTCGCGATCGTCTTGCATGCGAAAACGCGTAGCCTCACCGGAAAAGCGGGACCAGTCGCGGTTTTTGCCCAGTTGCAGCAGCCAGTCGTTGCGTAGCCGGTCTTCCTGGTAGGTGCCCGCGAAACGTTTCAGGAAATTGTCAATTTCTTCTGGCGCAGCTGTCTCGAGCCGGGCGCGCAGCTCCCAGTAAGCGGCCCAAGGCGCCAGCACATGGCCCTGGGTGAGCGGCAGCAGTTCGGTCAGGCGACTTGACGCGCCTTTTTTAAAGGCATCGCGCATCTCCAGAATGACGGCATCAGGCGCGCTCGGGTCGAGCGCAAGGCTTTGCGCCTGCGCTGGCAAACCATGTAGCGTGCCGAGCAAGCTAATCAATGTCAAAATCGTTCGGAACTGCATGTGGTGATTATGAATAAAACTGATGAACAAAAGGCCATTGAAAAAAAAGCATTGCGCAAGCGCCTGGTTGAGCAACGCCTGCGTATGCCAGACCGCTTGCAGCGTGTTGCCATGCTACAGCAGGTGATGCGCATCTGGCTAGTGGGCCGCCCAGACACCGTGATTGGCGCCTATTGGCCGATCAAGGGAGAGTTTGACCCCTTGCCCGCGCTGCACCGCTGGAAAGAAGATGGCGAACTCATTGAGCAACAACAACTACGCAAAATTGGACTGCCGGTGGTGGACAAAGTTCATAAAACCATGGCTTTTCACACCTGGTACCCCGGTTGCCCAATGGAAGAAGACGCCTATGGCATCCCCAAACCCAAAGACACCGAAGTCATCACTCCGACGCTACTGTTTGTCGCCTGCGTTGGCTATGCCCCTGGCGGTTACCGCCTGGGCTACGGCGGTGGCTTTTACGACCGCGCCCTGGCCACCATGCAGCCGCGCCCGTTCACCGTGGGGCTGGGCTTTGGCACCGACTTTGTGTCCGACTTCGAGCCCGAAGCGCATGACCTGCCAATGGATGCCATCTTGAACGACCACGGCGTCGTCTGGCCGGTATAAGCCCCATGCCCATTACGCCTGCCGCACCCCGTACTTTTCGATTGAGTGATTTTGACTTTGAATTGCCTCCCGAACTGATCGCCCAGCATCCTGCCCCCGAGCGAAGTGGCTCGCGCCTGCTCGACGGCACCGGCGCAGCGCCGGTTGACCGCAGCTTCAAAGACCTGCCCGCACTGCTCAAGGCGGGCGACCTGATGGTGTTCAACGACACCCGGGTGATGAACGCGCGCCTGTATGGCGAAAAGGCCACTGGTGGCAAACTGGAGTTGCTGATCGAGCGCGTACTCGGGGGCAATCAGGTGGCAGCGCACCTGCGCGTGAGCAAAAAGCCGGCCATTGGCGACACCGTCTCGCTCATCAGCGCGCCGGGCTATTCGGACCACTTGAGCGCCACGCTGCTGGGGCGCTGGCCCGACGCTGAGGGCCCGATGTTTCGCTTTGTGCTGTCCAACGACGCGGGCGACGACCCCTTTACGCTGATGGCGCGCCACGGCCATGTGCCGCTGCCACCCTACATCACGCACACCGATTCAGCCGAAGACGCCCAGCGCTACCAGACCGTGTTTGCCAAAAATCTCGGCGCTGTGGCCGCGCCCACCGCCGCGCTGCATTTTGATGAAGCCCTGCTCGCGCAGATCGACGCCCTGGGCGTGCAGCGCGCCCACGTCACGCTGCATGTGGGCGCGGGCACGTTTCAGCCGGTCAAGACCGAAAACCTGGCCGAGCACCAGATGCACAGTGAATGGTATGAAGTGCCGGTGGTCACCCAGCAGGCCATCGCCGACTGCCACGCGCGTGGCGGACGCATCATTGCGGTGGGCACCACCACAGTGCGCACGCTGGAATCCTGGGCGCAGGAAAATGGGGTCAGAGAAATGGGGGGCAGAGCCAAATCTACACGTAATTCGGATCCGACCCCCACTTCTCGGGATCTGACCCCGTTTTCCAAGGACACCCGCATCTTCATCACACCTGGTTTCGAGTTCAAGCTGGTGGATGCGCTGATCACCAACTTCCACCTGCCCAAGTCGAGCCTGATGATGCTGGTGAGCGCCTTTGCGGGCCACGCGCACATCAAGGCGCTTTATGCCCACGCTATCGAACAACGCTATCGCTTTTTCAGCTATGGCGACGCCATGCTGCTGAGCCGCGCACGCAGAGCGACCTGAAAAGCTCAGCGGGCCTGCAGCCGGTTGATGTATTCGATCAACACCAGAATGCGCGCCCGAACCAAGGCCTGCGCGTCGTAATTGCCGCGCGCTTCCAAGAGGTTCTGGGCATTTTCAGACTGGTACGTTCTGCCCCAGATCGGCATGTCGCGCGAGCCATGGCTGGGCACGCCAGCGCCGTCGATCACCTCATACATCCGGGTCACGGGCAAGATGCCCTGGTTCTTTTTGGCCAACTGGGTCAGGTCGGTCGCACTGACTCGAAGCAAGGGTTGGAGTGAGCCATCTCCCTTGCCACCCGGGCCATGACAAACCGCGCAATTGGTGTCGTACTCCAGCTTGCCTTGGTCGGTCATGGGCTGTTGTGCAAGAACAGCGCCGCTGCACAGCGTCAACGACATGGCAACAAGAGAGACTTTTGCGTAAGAACTTTTCATGATGATGCTTCTGAGGGTTGATTGTTAGCGAGCATCCTAGAACGGACCAACCCAGCCCTCATTGCGAATTCTCATGTTGCTGGCGCTTCAGGGCTTGGCGAAATAGTTCACCCCAGGCAATCCCTCGTAATCCACATCCTGCGTCCAGAAGGTGGCGCCGAGTTCAAGTGCCAGGCTGTACATCATGGCGTCAGCCATGGCCAGTTTGTGGCGCTGGGCCACGTTGGCCGCAGCTACTGCGCGGCGGTCGGTGATGTCGAGCACACGCGCCAGCCGCATCACGTCCAGGCACTCCGCCACGGCGTCGGGCGACACCTTGCGACTGAGCACTCGGTGGACTTCATACAGTGCTATCACGGGTACTAGCAAAGAGTCGCGTTGCTCGATAGCATCGGCAAACAAGTCCGCCCGGTCGGTATCGAGCAGATATTCAAGCCAGCCAGACGAATCGACAATGTTCATTCAAACTCCCGATCAGGCTCTTTTTCGATTTCAAGATCGGCCGGGTTCAAGTTGTATTTCTTGAGTAGGCCGCGGTACGCACTCATCGGCAGTTCAGGCTTGATCACCAACTCCTGCCCGCGCAGCTCAAACTGGATGTGCGAACCCGGGCCAATGCCCAGCTTGGCCCGCATGGCAGCGGGCAAAGTCACCTGCCCTTTGCTCGACACAATTGCTTCTGCTTGCATGACGAATCCTTTACCATTGTTAAAGTAAAGAGAATCATACAGGTAAAGCGATGCACAGGCAATTTGAGCAAATGCCGGATCAAAGACAATACCGGCCAAGCTTCACTCCATTGCCATGACACACGACCATCCCCACGATCACCCACATCCGCCCCAACCCGTGGTTCAATTCGATGTGCTGCGCACCGACCCGCCAGATCCGGACAGCGGCTACGCTGGCAGCCACGCCCGCCGCGGCACGTTGGTGCTCAACCACGGCATGGTGCAAACACCGATCTTCATGCCGGTGGGCACCTACGGCACGGTCAAGGGCGTTAGCCCCGCCAGCCTGGAAGACATGGGCGCGCAAATCATTTTGGGCAACACCTTTCACCTCTGGATGCGCCCGGGTCTGGACGTGATGCAGAGCTTTGGCGGTTTGCACGACTTTGAGCGCTGGACCAAGCCGATCCTGACCGACTCGGGTGGCTTTCAGGTCTGGAGCCTGGGCGCCATGCGCAAGATCACTGAAGAAGGCGTGCACTTTTCCAGCCCGGTCAACGGCGACAAGCTGTTCATGTCGCCCGAAGTGTCGATGCAGATCCAGACCACGCTGAACTCCGACATTGCCATGCAACTCGACGAATGCACGCCCTACCTGTCGGTCGAGCCCAAAACCAAAGGCCAGATCACCACCGAGTTTGAAGCGCGCCGCTCGATGGAAATGAGCCTGCGCTGGGCCAAACGCAGCCAGGCTGAGTTTGCCCGGCTGGAAAACCCCAACGCGCTGTTCGGCATTGTGCAAGGCGGCATGTTCGAAGGACTGCGGCAGGAGTCGCTGGAACAACTGGTCGAAATGGACTTCCCCGGCTACGCGGTCGGCGGCGTGAGCGTGGGCGAACCCAAAGACGAGATGCTGCGCATCATGGCACACACGCCGCACCGCCTGCCCTGGCACAAACCGCGCTACCTGATGGGCGTGGGCACGCCCGAAGATCTGGTCGAGGGCGTAGCGCAAGGCGTTGACATGTTCGACTGCGTGATGCCAACACGCAACGCCCGCAACGGCACGCTGTTCACCCGTTTTGGTGACTTGAAAATGCGTAACGCGCGCCACAAAGCCGATCACGGCCCACTCGACAGTACCTGCACCTGCTACACCTGCAAAGGCATGACGCGCCCCAACGGTACGGTCAGCGGCGGCTTTAGCCGGGCCTACCTGCACCACCTGGACCGCTGCGGCGAGATGCTCAGCCCGATGCTCGCCAGCATCCACAACCTGCACTACTACCTGAACCTGATGCGCGAAGTGCGCGCCGCGCTTGATGCAGGCAGCTTCGGCGCGTTCCGCCAGCAGTTCTTGGCAGACCGGGCGCGCGGGGTGTGAATTAAGTCGTCCATGGCTTGGCGAAGAGCGTACGGTCGTGCTCGCAAGCTGACGGTAAAGAGAGCGTTGGCAACATTTATAGAATCGCCCGCTGCAATCAAACTCGCAACCCGACATGCCACATCAACCTCCTCTTTTCAAAGAAGATCAGCCGCAAACTCCAGCCACACCGAATCCAGCCGCCGGGCTGGTGGTAAGCGCCCTCAAGTTTGGCAGCGGCCAAGTGTCACCAGCGCAAAAGCGCTTTAACCAGTTGCTGAGCAAAACCGAAGCCCTGGCAAAACAGATCGAGGAAACCAGCCAACTGGCCGACGCGCACCGTGTGGTGGCGACCCGAACAATGGCGCCGCTGGAAAAAGAACGCACGGCGCTGATGCGTCAGATGGTCGTTTGGCTGGATGAGCGCTTGCAGCGCAAAGGTTTGGGCAAGCGACAAAAAGCCATGGCCCGCGAGATTCTTTGCCACTTGGCTGCGGCTGTGGCCGGCACAGGCGATGAGGCCATGCGCGCGCTGTATGCGACGCACAGCGCAACTACTTTGGAGGAAGAAGAGAGAGCAGATGCCGCTGACATGAAAATGTTTATGGAAAATATGTTCGGCGAAAAATTAGGCGACGACGACACATCGTTTGACAGCATGGAAGACCTGCTGCGCGCCAACATGGCCAAGATGCAAGAAAGAGCTGCCGCTGATGAGGCCGCCCGCGCCAGCCGCAAGGCCAATCGTAAAAAGTCTGCCGCGCAGCTCAAGGCCGAAGCCCGGGCCAAAGCCCAAACCGAGGACGCCACCGGCGCGCTGCGCACTATTTACCGCCAGTTGGTCAGCGCCCTGCACCCTGATCGCGAAACCGATCACGCCGAGCAGTTGCGCAAAACCGCACTCATGAAAGAAGCCAACGCAGCCTACGAAAAGCGCGACTTGCTGGCCTTGCTGCAACTGCAGTTGCGCGCTGACCTGGTCGATGCCAGCCAAATGGCCAGCATGGCCAAAGAAAAGCTGGCGGCCTTGACCGCCTTGCTCAAAGACCGAGTGAAAGTGCTCACCCAAGAGCTTTTTATGGCTGAGCAGCGCATCATGGACGAATTCAATTTGCCCATCTACGCCACTGTGAGCGCGACCGCCTTGCGTCGCCATCTTGCCGAGCAGGAACTCGACTTACGCGAAGAAATTGACATCATGAAGCAAGACCTGGCCCTGGTGCAGGACGACGCCCGCTTCAAGCGCTGGCTCAAAGAGCAGCACGAGGGGGTTCAAGACGCTTACTTTGACCCGGAGGATTTTGCTTTCGATTGAGGCAACTGCACCGTGAATGGCGCCTGAGTGCATTAAATCTATCCTTGCAAATCATGGAATGAAACTCCATATTTGCAAGGATGCTAGCGTGTACAAGCCACCCTACTTGCCAGCAAACACTGTCAGCACCCCCGTATAGCCATACAGGTTCTTGCGGGCAATCTCGCCGCCGGCAAAAAACCCCACCAGCGGCACGTCGCCCAGGGCGCGGCGGATGATCTGCAACTCGGCGCTGGGGCCGCCAAAATGGTTGCCGCCACGGCCGGTACAACTCACGTAAATGGCACCCGCGATGCCGCGCGCGGCATGCGGTGCGGCGTCGACCTCGGCTTGCGCCAGGGCGCTGGCGGTTTCCAGCGCCTGCTCTTGCGGCTCCAGCTCTTCGCGGATTTCGGCGCAAATGCGCATCAGGTCGGCGCGCGCCGCCTGTACGTTGCGCTGGCAAAAGGCCAGTTCCATGCCTTCAGTCACGATGTCGGCTACCGCCACACCTGCGCGCCCGGGGTCCAGGCCGATGATGTGGCGCACCCGCACGTCAGGGCCAAAGTTGCCGGTGCGCGTTACGGTGGGCGCCACATTGGCCAGGCTGGCAGGCTCGGTCAAACCGGCCAGCGTGGCGCGCACGGCTTGCAGCGCTTCGCGCGGCTCGTCCAGGGTCACGTTCAACTCGCGCAACATCACCTGCAAGGCCGGCTCGTCATCGAGCGTGAGCACCACATTGCGCTCAGCGCCGGTGACCCTGTGCGCACGACTGATCGGCAGGCAGCCTTGCGTGACGCGCGACACCAGCGCCACCTCGGGTCCAAAAGCGACCCCACTCAAGCCACCACTGAAAACGCCGCTGGCCTTGCCCTGGCCCTTCACGGTGCCGTCAGCGGCCACCGCAAACTGCACCGCCGCGCCGCGGCTGGACGCCAAGCCGCCGAACACATAGCCAGAGTCGGTGCGGGCGGCCAATTCTTCAATCAGCTCGGCCACATCCGGCGTTGTGCCATCGGCATGGACCAGTGCGGTGTGCGCCTCGAACGTGAGCCCAAGCGGCGCCACCCCCGAGAACACCCGGTACTGGTCGCTGGGCAGTTCGCACAGCATCAGCGCCAGCGCGGGTTCATCAAAATATTCGACGTTGTTGGCGGCAATGCCCACACCCACCGTGCCAGCCCAGTCGGTGATCTCGGGCAGCTCGGCGCTCAGGTGCTCCAGAATCTCCTGCGCATAGGCCGCATAGTGGTCGGTGATGTAGAGCAGCGCCAGCGTCGGGTTGGCAGCGTAACCGTGCAACGTCATCTGGGCGCGCAACTGGGCCAGCGCCAGATTGGCCGCCATGCCCCACTGCGGGTGGGTGGCGTGCGCGTAAGGAAACAATTTCATGCGACTGGCCTGCCGTTCAAACGCACGGTTTTAGCGGCCGCGCGCGCTGCTTTTAGCGGCGACTTTTTTGACGGCTTTGGCTGGCGCTTTTTTGGCTACTGCTTGTTTTGCGGGTGCCTTTTGGGCCGCTTTGACGGTTTCGCTGGCGACCCCCTTGGCCAGATTCTTGCCCATGTCCATGTTTACGGCCGTCGCCTTGCTGGCTTCCTTCATGGCGCCGGCGGCAATGTGCTGAAATTGTTGGGTCAGTGAGGTCCACAACTGCATTGGGTCAACCAGACCTGCGGCCGCTGCGGACGCCACCGGCTTGACCGCATCGCCTACTTTATTGGCAGCTTCTTCGGTTTTTTCTGCTGCTTGTGCCACCGTATGGGCCGCGGCTGCGGCTTTTTCTGTGACTCTCTGCACACCAGAGGCCGCCGTATCGACTGCCTTGAACTTGAACGCATTGGCCATGTCGGCGATGCTCAAATTCATGCCTTTAAGGGTGGCCAGCGTCATTTTTTGGACTTCGAGCGCCTGCACCGTGGCACCGAGTGCCTTGGAGTTTTGATCGAGCCAGAAATGCACTGTCTTGAGTTCGGCAATGCGCTTGTCCAGTTCTTCTTCGTTGAGCGACGGCGCGATCCAATTGGCCATGTTTGGCATTTGCGGCACCGCTTGCGAAGCGCCCTTGGCCAGGTTCTGCAAAAAATCAAAACCAGGGACGAATTTGCCAAAACCGGAAGCGTCTGAATTACTCATGTCTGTCTCCTAAAAAGTTATCAAAATCAAACAAGCAACAGCTTACCCCAATTTATCAAATCCCCAGGGTCTTCAGACGGCCGAAGTAGCTGCGGTACGGAGCCTGGTCACGGGCCAGCACAGTCAAGTTGGCCACCGCCGCGTGTGCACCGATAAAGAAGTCTGGCAAAGGTGCCGTCTTGACGCCACCCCGCTCGCGATACAGCCGAAATGCCTGGGCCGCCAGCGCAGCACTTGCCCATGGCAGCGCACTGCGCTGGGTTTCATAGACAGCCAACATGCCATCGAGCAAATGGGCCGGCGTGCCGGGTACAAGCAATTCGGCATAAATCAGGGCATTGACGTGCAGCACGCCTTGTTCGCTGCAAGACTGCAGTTGGTCAATCGCCCAGTCGTGCCAAGGACTGCGGGCGTCCATGCAGTCGATCCAGACATTGCTGTCCACCATGAAACCACTGCCGCCGTCGTAATGCAGCAAACTGGTCACGTCTTAGCCGCGCAAAAAAGCCATGATTTCATCTGCGCCAAGCGCCTGGTACTCGGGACTCATGCCGTCGTGCGCCTTGGCTGCAGCTTGGCGCATTTGCCCACGGCGGTCCGTGCTGCGCCCATTGGCCAGCTTTTCCACAATGATTTTGCCCGCTTCAAAGCGCACGCTCACTTGCGTGCCGGGCACCACGCCAGCGGCAATCCGCACGGCTTTTGGAATCGTAATTTGGCCCTTGTCCGTCACCAACATGTCGCACCTCGGTTGAAGTAAGAATTAGAAGTTGGAATTCTACTGAGATCACGCGTGTGCGAATAAGGGTTTGTTCAAGCTGCCGACACGTAGCGCCTTAAAACTTCACATTCACACCCACGTAGATGGATCGGCCCATGCCCGGCACAGCCGTACCCCACTGCGGGTAGTTGGGCAACGCCGGGTTGCTCATGGTGGTGCCCTGACCCACGTAGGCGCCGCCGGTTGGCAGGTAGTAAAACTTGTCAAACAGGTTTTCCACGCCAAAGTCCAGTCGCACCGTTTTCCAGGAATAACTGGTGCGCAGATGCACCAGGCTGTAGCCGGGGGTTTTGATCTCGTTGCGCATGGCGGAGACATCGGTCTTGGCTTTGACGGCCACCAGTTCCAGGCTGTTGTTCCAGCCACCCATTTTTTGGGTCACGATCAGCTTGGCGTTGAGCGGCATGATGTTGTACAGGTTGCCCCCGGTGTCCTCATTCGTGGCGCGGGTGTAGTTCAACAGCCCCTTGACGCCAAATTCACCCCAAGTGGTTTCAGCAAGCGGTATGTGGCCCGACAAATTGACACCGTACAGCCGCGCTGACTGGTTCGTGTACTTCAGCACGCTGAACTTGTCGGTGACCAGCGGGGTGGCGGGCACATTGTCTTTGGCGTTCCACTGTACGGCGTCGATGTAGTCGTCCACCTGGGTGTAAAACGGCTTGGCCTTGAAGCCCCAGGCCTTGTCTGCGGCGTGCCAGTCAAAGGTGGCGCTCAAGGTGTTGGCTGACTCAGGCTTGAGGTCGAGGCTGCCGACATAGCCATTGCCGTCGCCAATAAAGTTGTTCATCAGCGCCGCCATTTGCCAGGTGGACCAGGTGAAACGCTCGTACACATTGGGAGAACGCACCTTGTGGGCAAAGCCGAACTCAATGTCGTAATTGTCGTTAACGGTGTACCTGGCCAGGGCTGTGAGATCGACATTGGTGTCGGTGCTGGCGTGGCTTTGGGCGTTGAAAGCATCGGCGTCGCGCATTTGAAAATTCAGCATCGTCCCGGCGCCGTTGCTAGTGGGGTTGTAGCCGCTGGCTTGCCCCGCATCCATCGTGACCCGCTCCACGCGGGCACCGATCAATGTCATCCAATGCGCGCTTTTGCGGGTTTCCAGTTCTGCATACAGTGCCGCGCGGTCACGTTCGCCGTCTTTGATGTTCCAGAGGGTGCCCGGCATCATGCCGCCGCCCGAGGCGGGCCAGTAGTCGTTGACGCGGTATTGCTGCAGCTCTGCGCCCACCCGCCAAAGGTCTTGCGGGTTCATGGCCAGGTCGGCTTTGACACTGACACCAGTGGTTTTGCCCTCGGTGTACATCGGCATGCCCGCGGCGCAGATGGCTGTGCCAGCCGGGCTGCACGGTGCGCCATTCACGGCCATGGAGCCGCCCGAACCGGTGACCACGCCGGTGGGCGAAGTGACGCCACCGTACCAATAGCGTTTGTCAGGTCCAAAGTCCATGAAGTGGTCAACGTTTTCCTGGTAGACACGGGCCTCCAGCGAGCCCCAGTCGAACTGGCCCAAATAACGCAGATTCAGACTGTCTTGCTTGTTGTAGAGCATGTCCATGCGCTGGTTCGGGTAGAGCTGAAACGGCATGTTCTGAAGGCCCAACTTGGCCTCAAACAGATGGTCGTCATTTTTAAAGGCCAGCCCCAAGGTGTGGTTGCGGGTTTCATAAGCGGTGGAACCGACTTCATCACGCGCAAGGATGTGACCCATGCGACCAGTGAAATCATAAGTTTTGAAATTGGCGCCGGCGCTGTAGTTGTCAGCCTGGCTGGTGGCGCCTTTGTAGCTGATGTTGAAACTGTCGGTGGCGTAGGCGGCTGAGAGATTGGCGCCACTGGCGTTGTTGTTGCTGCGGTAAAAAGTGCCTGCTTCACCTTCGACAATGGCCTTTTGGCCGGGCGCGGCGAACGCCGGCACGGGCGACTCTGCCACGATGGTGCCGCCAATGCTGTCACCGCCGCTGCTGACCGGCGCGATACCGGCATACACCGTGAGCGCGCCCAACTGGGTCGGGTCGATGTACGATAGCGCCGGGTTCATGTGGTTGGGGCATGAGGCAATCAAATCCATGCCATCTACCTTGATGCGCAGGCGGTCGTCGGCCAGGCCGTTGATGGCGGGCAGGCTCGACACTCCCCCGGCACCGTTCAGGCTCAGGCCAGGCACATCGGTCAACAAGCTGGCGGTGTCACTGGTGGAGAATAGTTTGGGCGCCAAAGCGGCTTTGTCGATGAGGGTCGCGCCCGGTGTCTGGCTGCTGTTGCTCTTGCTGGCATTCACCGTTACGGTGGGTAAGGATGCCGTGGCGCCGTCTTGCGCCAGCGCCTGGCTGCATGGCAGGCTCAGCACTGTCACGGCCAGCGCCATGGCGCAGGCAAACAGATGGGGATGGGGGTAGATCATGGAAATGTTCTTGAATGGTTGCAATGGTGCAATGGTTGAGACCGGCAAACTCAGAGCGAGCAAGGGCCGCGGGGATGCGCCGCAGCGCGCACCCAGGGGCCGCACAGCGCTGGTCGTAACCGCTCTGGTCGGCAGATCCGAAGGATCAGCCCGGCCTTCAGAAGCGCTACTTGGCTGGCATGTTGCCGTGCATGGAATGGTCCATGGCAGCAGGTTTGGCCATGCCGCCCGGCGCCATGGCGGCCACGGGCAGCGTCAGTTCCAGTGTGCTCTCAATGCCCTTGGCGTCCTTGAAAGTCAGGGTGACGGGCACGGTGCTGTCCTTGGTCAGCAGCGCTTTCAAGTCCATCAGCATCAGGTGATAGCCGCCGGGCTTGAGCTCCACGGCTTTGCCAACGGGCAGGTTTAGCCCGCCCTTGACTTCGGCCATTTTCATGACGCCGTTGTCCATCGTCATCTCGTGCACTTGCGCCACGCCGGCCACGGGTGAGGCCACGCCGACCAGTGTGGTGGCTTGTTTGGCGGTAAGCGTCATGAATGCGCCGGTGGCCATCTGGCCTTTGACGGTGGCACGGACCCAGGCGTTTTGCACCTCAACGGCGGCATCTGTAGCCAGGGCGCCGAGCGTGGTTGCGGCCAGGGCGACTGCGGTCATCAGTGATTTGAATTTCATAAAAATCCTTGGGATTAAATCGATCACGGTCTTATCGCACTGCTCGCGGCAGCAAAGCGTGCGGCAGGGCGCAACGCTGACAAAACCTGGGGAAACGAAAAACTTCGCCTTCCGTGCTGACGCAGCAACGCAAGGTTTGCCTGACACGGGGTGATCAGGCGTTTGGCGGACCGCGCGCTGGCGGGGGCGCAGCACTCAGGGTGGCGATGTGCACCGTTGGCGTGCGTAGCGGCACCTGCGCACTGTCGCGGGGTTGGGCCATCGGTTGGACCCCAGCCGCAACGGGCGCACCACCGGCCAGGCACAACGGGCAAAAGAGAGCGTCACCGGGGTCGGACGTGGCCGCAGTGGTGAACGTGCCGTCATCGGTCAGCACCACCTTGAGCATGCCCGCACCAGTGCAGATGACCAGTTCTTGCTGCGGCTGCACCATGGGCGAGGCTACAGCGGCGCCCAGCGTCAGGGCGAACCACAGCAGGGCCAGACGGGCCAGCCAAGGTGCGTTGCGCAGGTTGTGCAAAATTGTCATGGGGCGCGATTATTGCACTGGCTAATCCCAACACGGCAAAGGGGTCACTCTTTTTTCTGCAAACACGCAGAAGCCAACTGCTATTCTCGATACATGAAAAGTTTGTTTGAGCTTGCCGCCAACGTGTTCAAGACCGCGCCCGCCGACTGTGAATCGCTGTATGCCATTTAGTCACTTTGCGGCCGCTTCCCCCAGGCGCCTGAGCGCGCTGGAGCGCCTTGCTTCATCGAGCGCCTTGTCCTCGATGCTTCGGCGCACAAACTCAATGTGTTCGCTGGCAGCCAGCGCCGCCTCTTGCGGCTTGTGTTCGCGAATGGCTTGCCAAATGGCGCGGTGTTGCGCCCGCAACTGGCTCCAGCGCTGAGGCCGGGCGTGCAGATGCACCAGATTATTGGCCACATGACCATGGACAACCCGCATCAGGCTGGCCGTCAGGTGGCCAATCAGCACGTTGTGCGAGGCCTCGGCCACGGCTTGGTGAAAGGCCACGTCGGTCTCAATACAGTGATTCAGATCATCCAACTCGTAGCTGGCTTCGAGCGCTGCATGGACCGCATCGAGCCGGCTGATGTCGACGTCTGTGGCGCGGTCGGCGGCCAGTGCTGCGGCTTGGCTTTCGAGCATTTGGCGCACTTCGAGCAGGTCGCGGTGCAGCAAGGGGTTGTCCTTGAGCATGTCCTGCCAGGGATCAGCAAAATGCGCCTCCAACCGGTCGGTGACAAAGGTGCCGCCACCATGAAGCGTGCTCAGCAGACCTTTGGACACCAGTTGCTGCATCGCCTCGCGCAGCGAGGGGCGCGACACGCCCAGACCCAGCGCCAGCGCACGCTCCGAAGGCAGCCGATCGCCCGGCTTGAGCGAACCTTCAAGGATGCGCTTTTCGAGTTCGCTGGCAACGGAGTCAGTCAGGCGGTGTGCAACAGGGCGCTTTGGGTTCATGGTTTAGACAAGGGCAAGTCTGGTAAGACCAATTGCATCATATTTCAAAACCCTAATGAAAAAAAGTATGAATCGTACGGGTAATCCCTAATTACCTTTGATTAATGAGGACATTACAGTCCTTAGCTGGTAATACCACTTTACCAAAAGCATAACGAAGGAGACAAATCATGAGTCAATTATTGGACGTACTGGGGCGCATTCTGCCGGCCAAACAGGTCATCAGCGACCCGCTGCGGCGCCTTGCCTACGGTACCGATGCCAGCTTTTACCGCCTCACGCCCGAAGCGATTGCGGTGGTCGAGTCCGAGCAGGAAGTGCAATCCCTGCTGCAGGCCACCCGCTCGCTGGGCCGCCCGGTCACGTTTCGCGCGGGCGGCACCAGTTTATCAGGACAGGCCGTCACCGACAGCGTGTTGGCGCTGATTGGCGAGGGTTTTGCCACTTGTGAAATTGGCCCTGATGCGGCCACTGTGCGCGCAGGCCCCGGCATCATCGGTGGCGAAGTCAACTATCGCCTGGCGCCTCACGGCAAAAAGATCGGCCCTGACCCGGCCTCGATCAACGCCAGCAAGATCGGCGGCATTGCCGCCAACAATGCCTCGGGCATGTGCTGCGGCACCGCCCAAAACAGCTACCGCACGCTGGCTGGCATGCGCGTCATTCTGGCCGACGGCACGCTGCTCGACACCGAAGACCCCTACAGCGTGGCCAGCTTCAAGCAAAGCCACGCCACCCTGGTGGACGAACTGCAACACATGGGCGAGCTCACCCGTGCCGACGAGGTGCTGGCGGCGCGCATTCACCACAAGTACAGCATCAAAAACACCACCGGCTACAGCCTTAACGCGCTGGTTGATTTTGAAGATCCGATCGACATCCTGTCGCACCTGATGATCGGCTCGGAAGGCACGCTGGGCTTTATCTCGCGCATCACCTACCAAACGGTGAATGAGGACCCATTCAAGGCCAGCGCGCTGGTGTTTTTCCCGAACATCGAAGTCGCCTGCAAGGCGGTGATCGCACTCAAACCCAAGCCGGTATCAGCAGTCGAACTGCTCGACCGGGCCTCCTTACGCTCTGTGCAAGACAAGCCTGGTCTGCCCGCCATCATGAGCACCCTGGGTGATGACGCAGCAGCACTATTGATCGAGGTGCGCGGTGAAACGGCCATTGCGCTGCAACTGCGCATGGATGCCGCGCTGGAAGCCTTGAACGGCATCGCAACCATAGAACCGCCGACGTTTTCCACTGACCCTGCCACTTGCGAGATGTATTGGAAAGTGCGCAAGGGCACGTTCCCGGCCGTAGGGGCCGTACGCCGCACCGGCACCACCGTGATCATCGAAGACGTGGCTTTTCCGCTGGCCTCGCTGGCCAGTGCCACGCTCGATTTGCAGGCACTGCTGCGCAAGCACGGTTATACCGAGGGCATCATCTTCGGTCACGCCCTGGAAGGCAATCTGCACTTTGTCTTTACCCAGGATTTCTCGATCCAAACCGAAGTCGACCGCTACGCTGGCTTCATGGACGATATCTGCACGCTGGTGGTGGACAAGTACGACGGCTCGCTCAAAGCCGAGCACGGCACCGGGCGCAACATGGCGCCATTTGTCGAGAAGGAATGGGGCACGCAAGCCGCCAACCTGATGCGTCGCATCAAGCAACTGTTTGACCCGCAAAACCTGCTCAACCCCGGCGTGATCCTGAACGACGACCCGCAGGCGCACCTGAAAAATCTCAAGCCCATGCCAGCAGCCGAAGATTTGGTTGACCGCTGCATTGAGTGCGGCTTTTGCGAGCCACTGTGCCCGTCGCACCGACTCACGCTGTCGCCGCGCCAGCGCATTGTGAGCTGGCGTGAGCTGTCACGCCGCACGGCGGCAGGCGAGAGCGTGGCCGATCTGGAGGCCGACTTTGCCTACTACGGCCTCGACACCTGCGCCGGTTGCGGCCTGTGCTCCACTGCCTGCCCGGTCGGCATCGACACCGGCGCCCTGACCCGGCTGCTGCGTGGACGCGGCATGGGCAACACGTCGCACAAAGTGGCGCAATGGACGGCAGACAACTTTGGCAAGGTCACCACCGCCTCGCGCATTGGCATTGGCCTGGGGCACGTGGCCTCCAGCGTGGTGGGTGACAACCTGCTGGGCAAGCTCTCGGGCGGCAAGTGGAAACGCGGCATGCCGCTGGCTGGAAAAACGCCGCAGGCGTACAGCGGCGCTGGCGACCCGGTGGTCTATTTCCCGGCCTGCGGCGGGCGCATTTTTGGCGCCAACGACCGCGATGAAGCCACCCTGCCCGAAGTCATCATGGAACTGCTGGTGCGCGCGGGCTACGCCCCGATCCTGCCCGAGGGTTTTGACAAACTCTGCTGCGGCCAGATGCTGGAAAGCAAAGGCATGGCCGAGGAAGCCGATGAAATGAGCGATGCCGTCACCCAAGCCCTCATGAAGGCGGCAGACGACGGCAAGGGTGGTTTTTACCCGGTCATCATGGACGCCAGCACCTGCTCTGTGCGAATGCAAAAAAAGCTCGCTGGCAAGTTAAATCTGATGGACTTTCACGAATTTGCCCACGACGCCCTATTGCCGCGGCTCTACATCACCAAAAAGCCCGGGCCTGTGGCACTACACGTCAATTGCAGCGTGCGCCGCACCGGCTCGGATGCCAAGCTGCGCCGGGTACTGGCAGCGTGTGTCGAGCAGGTGATCGAGCCCGCAGGCGTCACTTGCTGCGGCTTTGGCGGCGACCGCGGGTTTGCGGTGCCTGAGCTCAATGTGCACGCACTGCGCAAAGTGCACGACGCTTTGCCCACGAGCTGCTGCGAGGGTGTGTCCACCAACCGCACCTGCGAAATTGGCCTCACCGCCGAGACCGGCCGCCCCTACCACGGCCTGGCTTATCTGCTTGAAGAGTGCAGCCGGGTGGAGGGCATGGCCTATTGAGTTTTTCCCCTTGACGCTATCTTTTTAATTTTTACAACGAGGAGTATTTTCATCATGCATATCGGGCGACCCATCCATTTTTATTCACAAGTTTCAACACTCAGGATGCCATCATGAGCCAAACCATGCTTTCTTTATTGGCCTTCGCGCCACTGGTGCTGGCAGCCGTGCTGCTGGTGGGTTTTAACTGGCCGGCGAAACGCGCCATGCCGGCGGTGCTCATACTTAGCATCGTGATTGCCCTGGGCGCTTGGGGCATGTCAACCAACCGCGTTATCGCTTCGATATTGCAGGGCCTGATCCTGACGGGCGCGGTGCTGTGGATCATTTTTGGCGCCATTTTGCTGCTCAACACCTTGAAGCATTCCGGCGCCATCAAGGCGATTCGTGGCGGCTTTGCCAACATCAGCCCGGACCGCCGGGTGCAGGTCATCATCGTCGCCTGGTTGTTTGGCTGCTTCATTGAGGGCGCCTCCGGTTTCGGCACGCCCGCCGCCGTGGCAGCACCCTTGCTGGTAGCTTTGGGCTTTCCGGCCATGGGCGCGGTCATGCTGGGCATGATGGTGCAGTCCACCCCGGTGTCGTTTGGCGCGGTGGGCACACCGATTGTGGTGGGTGTGAGTGGTGGTCTGGACAAGGCCGGCATTTCAGCCCAACTGCTGGCCAGCGGCTCCGATTGGGAAGTTTTTTACCGCCTGGTCACCTCGGAAGTTGCTCTGACCCACGCCGCCATCGGCATTTTGATGCCCTTGCTGATGTGCGTGATGATGACGCGCTTTTTTGGCCGCAACAAATCCTGGAGCGAAGGCCTGGCGATTGCACCATTTGCCATTTTTGCCGGGCTGTGCTTCGTGCTCCCCTACGCTGCTGCGGGCGTTTTCCTGGGGCCTGAGTTTCCGTCCATGATCGGTGCTCTGGTGGGTCTGGCCATCGTCGTTCCGGCTGCCAAGGCGGGCTTTTTGCTGCCAAAGAAATCTTGGGACTTTGCTGATGCCAAAGATTGGCCGGCGCACTGGTTGGGCAGTATCGAGATCAAACTCGACGAGCTCACCTCAAAAGCCCCCATGTCGGTTGGCCTGGCTTGGTTGCCCTATCTGCTGCTGGCCATTGCGCTGGTGGCGTCGCGTGTGAGCCCTGAAATCAAGACCTTCTTCACCAAAAATCTGGTGCTGGGCTGGGCCAACATCCTGGGCGAAAAAGGCTTGTCCGGCAGCATCCAGTTCTTGTACCTGCCAGGCGGCATCATGGTGATGGTCGTGCTGGCCACATTCTTCTTGCAACGCATGAAGTTCTCTGAACTCAAGGCGGCGGTGGCTGAGTCTTCACGGACCCTGCTGGGCGCCGGTTTTGTGCTGGTGTTCACCATCCCGATGGTGCGGATTTTGATCAACTCAGGCGTCAACGTGGCGAACCTGCCCTCCATGCCGCGTGCCATGGCCGAACTGGTCGCCAGCAGCGTCGGCAGCGTCTATCCGTTCTTTGCCGCTTCGGTTGGCGCACTGGGCGCCTTTATCGCAGGGTCGAACACCGTGTCGAACCTGATGATGTCGCAATTCCAGTTTGACACCGCACACCTGATTGGTGTGTCGGGTGCCATGCTGGTGGCCAGCCAGGCGGTGGGTGCGGCAGCGGGTAACATGATCGCCATTCACAATGTGGTGGCAGCCTCAGCCACAGTGGGGCTGATGGGGCGTGAAGGCAGCATTTTGCGCATGACCATTCTGCCCACGCTCTACTACATCATCATGGCGGGTGTGATTGCCATGGTGGCCATCTACGGCTTTGGAGTTACCGATCCCACCATGCTGATCGCCAAGCCTTAACCATCCCAATACTTCAGGAGTTGATTCATGTGTAAACGTATTTTTGTCGCCATCGACGGCAGTTCCACGGCGCAACTGGCGCTGAAAGAAGCGATTCAGTTCGCCAGCATGCCAGGCGTAAGCCTGTGCATTGGCAAGGTGATCGACACCGGCCTGCTGGAACAAAACAACATGGGCATCGGTAATTTGATCGATCCGGAGGAGATCAAAACCGGAATGCGTACGGCCGCAGAAAAGCTGCTCGACAGCGCCGTGGCCAAAGCCAAGGAGGCCGGCCTGGAGCCCGACCGCATGCTGATCGAATCGAATAAAAAACGTGTCGCCGAAATGATCGTCGAGGCCGCCAAACAGTGGGATGCCGACCTGATCGTGATCGGCACCCACGGCAGACGCGGTTTCGAGCGCATGGTGATGGGCAGCGTGGCCGAAAACCTGGTTCGCATCGCCACCACGTCTGTGTTCCTGGTGCGCAGAAAACCTGCCTGACAGCGCGCAGTTTTCCCCACCCCTGCGGTGCCCATGGCAGCGCGCCGCAGGGGTGGTGTGGCAAGCCTGCTATCCTGTTGCCATCAACAGCTTTAGTCAAGCGCATGCAGTACACCTTTGTTTCAGCCACTATCTTGCTGATCCTGATCACCGATCCGATCGGCAACATCCCTATTTTTGCCAACGCCCTCAAGCACGTGGCGCCCGAGCGGCGTGCCCGCGTCATCTTGCGCGAGGTGCTGATTGCCTTTTTGCTGCTGCTGACCTTCATGTTCATCGGCGCGGGTTTTTTGCGCGTCATGAACCTGAGCGAGCTCTCCTTACAAATTGGCGGCGGCGTGATTCTGTTTTTGATCGCGCTGCGCATGATTTTCCCGCCGCCCAAAGTAGAGGCGGACGAACCTCAAAGCGAGCCGCTGATCGTGCCGCTGGCCATTCCGGCCATTGCCGGACCGTCGGCACTGGCCACGGTGCTGTTGCTGGTGTCGCAGGCGCCAGAAAAGCGGCTCGAGTGGATCGCCGCGCTGTGCGTCACCATGAGCGTGAGCGCGGTGGTGCTGGTGCTGGCCGAGCGCATCCAGCGCGTCGCCGGTGACCGTTTTGTGATGGCGCTGGAGCGCCTGATGGGTCTGGTGCTGGTGGCGGTGTCGATCGAGATGCTGCTGCGCGGCATCAAAACCTTTGTCCGGCAAGTGTCATGACCATGAAATCCTGGCTACTCCTGACGTTGGCTGCGTTGCTCGCGCCGCTGGTCAACGCAGCGACTGCGCTGCCAGCGTCAGCCGCGCAAGCCGGCACCGTGCTGTCGATGCAGCAAACCGCTTTCAAGCGCACCGCCCTGCCGCCCGCGACCAAGCTGATCTATCGGGTGGATTCCAACAAATTTCCGTTCAGGATGCGCGCCGAGTTGCTGTGGCAACATCAAGAGCCAGGCTACCAGGCACGCTTGCGCTTCAGTGCCTTTGGCTTGACGCGCATGCAGACCAGCCTGGGCAAATTTGATGCCTTTGGCCTGGCACCGGAGCGTTTCACGAACACCTTTCGCAACGAAGAAGTTGCCAGCTTCGACCGTGCGCAGGGCATCGTGCGCTTCAGCGCCAACACGCCCTCCGCAGTCTTACAGCCGGGTGCCCAGGACCGCCTGAGCGTGACGTTGCAGCTCGCGGCGCTGGTGGCCAGCGCGCCACAGCGCTTTGCGCCTGGCACCGTGCTGAACGTGCAAACTGTGAGTCACCGTGATGCGGACGCGTGGCGCTTCAAGTTTGGCGGCATGGAAACCCTGCAACTGCCGGGCGGAACGTTGCAGGCACTAAAGCTCGAACGCATGCCGCGAAAAGCGCAAGACCAGCAACTGGAGCTTTGGCTGGCGCCGGAGCTGGCTTATCTGCCGGTGCGCATCCGGCTGACGGAAACCAATGGCGACTATGCAGATCAAAAATGGCAGGCCACTGAAGCCGCTGACAGCCCTTGAAAGAGGTCGTTGAAATCACGCTATTCGCAACCCAGTCCAAGGCCTTCAGGATTCATGGATAATTTAAGTCATGCATACGCTCTACGACTCTGAGACTTATTCGGTCACCCACATGCTGGCCAACGCCGTCATGGCCGAGATACAACCCGACGACATGAAAGCCGGCGAGCAACTGCTGATCGTGCCACAACTGGTGCGCCATGGCTTCGAGATTGTGGACAAGCGCGCCAACAAAGAGGTTTACCTCGATGGCTCCTGGGCCGAATTGTTTCAACAGCAAATATCAGCATGGCAAAGCAAAACGCCCACCCAGGAAGAAGTGGAAGACACCCTGGAGCAATACGCCGAGCTGGCGCAAAACCCGGTTGTGGTGCATTGACGCACCATTCATGAGCGGCGCCGAGCTGACAGCGCTGTTGCTGCTGTGCACGGCCGTCAGTTTCACCCCTGGCCCCAACACCACCTTGTCCACCGCGCTGGCAGCCAATTTCGGTCTGCGCCGGGCTTTGCGTTTTGTGCTGGCCGTGCCGGTGGGTTGGGGCTTACTGCTGGTCCTGTGCACCGCCGGTGTCGGTGCACTGGTGGCGGGCCTGCCGCCGCTGCGCCTTGCCGTCAAGGCCAGCGGTGTGGCCTATCTGTTTTGGCTGGCCTGGAAATTGACGCAGGCCCACAAGCTGGCCCAGGCTGATGCCAGCCAGCTCAACGTGACTTTCTGGCAAGGCGTGATGCTGCAGTTTCTCAACATCAAGGCCTGGATGCTGGCGCTCACCGTGGTGGCAGGTTGGCTGGCCGGGCGTGATGACCTGTGGACACGCTTTGCCGTGGTGCTGCCGCTGTTGCTGGCTTTTGCCCTGGCCAGCAATCTGAGCTACGCGCTGGTGGGGACGCTGTTGCGACAATGGCTGGCCGACGCGCAGCACGGCGGCCGAAGATTGCGCTGGTTCAACCACAGCATGGCGGCGGTACTGGCGGCCACGGCGCTGTGGATGGCGACGGCGTGAATTCTGTCACCCAAGCTGTAGACGCGGTCGCAACACCAGCGCCAATCAAGGTTATCGCCGGCATGACCTGCGCGCAACGCCAACATCACTTAAATTCGCGGCCATGAGCAGTCTTTATCTGGTGCGACACGGACAAGCGTCTTTTGGCGCTGACGATTACGATCAATTGAGCGACCTGGGAAAGCGCCAAAGCGTGCAACTGGGGCGCTACTTTGCCGGCAAAGGCATCCGCTTCGATGCTGTACTTAGCGGCACGCTCAAGCGCCACACACAAACCCTGAACGGCATCAGCGAAGGTCTGGGCCTGCCCTTGCCCGCCACGCAGTGGCCCGGCCTGAACGAATACAGCAGCGACGCCGTGATTGCCGCCGTGCACCCCGTGCCGCTTGACCGCAGCCCCACGCCAGACAATTACCGCCAGTACTTCAGGCTGCTGCGCAGTGGTTTGCTGCAATGGATGTTGGGCAACACCGAGCCTACAAATACGCCCGATTGGCAAACCTTTGGCAAGCAGGTGATCGAGGTGCTCGACCATGTGCGGCAAAGCCAGGCCGAGCGCGTGCTGCTGGTGTCTAGTGGCGGGCCAATTGCCAGCGCGATTGGTCATGTGCTGGCGACCCCCCCCGAGGCCACCATTGAGCTCAACATGCGCTTGCGCAACACGGCGGTGACCGAGTTTTCTTTTACGCCAAAGCGCCACGCCCTGCTGACCTACAACACGCTGCCGCATCTGGAGCAGATGGACTACGCGGAATGGGTCAGCCACGCCTGAGACACGAACCCGAACACATACCAGGGCACATCTCCGACACTGCGACACTGCGCTCTAGACCCAGCGCGGGTTTTGTTGCCAGCGCTGCGCCCATTGCGGCACCTCGGCGGCAGGCATGGGCCGGGCAATGCCATAACCCTGACCCAGTTCGCAGCCCAGTTGCAGCAGCATGTTGGCGTGCGCTGAGGTCTCAACGCCTTCGGCAATAACCTGGCGTTTGAACGCCACGGCCAGACCAATCACCCCCTGCAAAATGGCCAGATCATCGGGGTCGTCGAGCATGTCACGCACAAAGCTCTGGTCAATCTTGAGCATGCTGACGCGCAAGTGCTTGAGGTAGCTCAACGACGAGTAGCCGGTGCCAAAGTCGTCCAGCGCAAACAGCACGCCCATCTGGTAACAGTCTTCAATCAACTGCGACACGCCGGCCATGTCCTTGAGCGCACTGGTTTCCAGTATTTCGATTTCGAGGTTCGACGGCCGGAACTGCGGGTGCGCGGCCAACAACGCCTGCAAGCGCACCACAAAATTTCCCTGCTGGAGCTGGCGCGCTCCCACATTGACACTGACGGGCAAATCCAGCCCCTGACTTTGCCAAATTTCATTTTGGCTGATCGCCGTGTCAATGACCCACTCGCCGACTTCAATCGCCAAGGCGTGGTCCTCGATCACGGGCAAAAACAGAGCAGGTGCCAGCAAACCTTTTTCAGGGTGCTGCCAGCGGATCAGCGCTTCAACACCGATCACGGCACCGCTGCGCATATTGACTTTAGGCTGGTAAAAAAGCACAAACTCGCTGGCAGCCAGCGCGTTGCGAATGCGCGCCAGACTCTCAAAATGGCCCCGTGTTGTGCGGTCCTGCTCGGCATCAAACAAGTGAAAACGGTTTTTACCTGAGAGCTTGGCCTGGTACATGGCCTGGTCGGCCTGGCGCAACAATTGGTCAGCTTCCAGGGCCTCGGCTTGCGGGTAAAAGGTCACGCCCAGGCTGGCCGATGTTTGCAACAATAAGCCGTCGTGGTGCACCGGCTCGGACGCCGCTTTCAACAAGCGTTCAAACAAGGGCACGGCGGCCTGACTGTCATCCAGATCGATCAACACGGCCACAAATTCATCGCCGCCGATGCGGGCCAGGGTGTCACCCTCGCGCAGCGACTGCTTCATGCGGCTGGCCACCTGGCGCAGCAGTACATCGCCCAATGCGTGACCATGCTGGTCGTTGATGTTCTTGAAACCGTCCAGATCAAGGTAAGCCACGGCCAGTTGCTGACTACGTCGACCGCTTTGAGTCATGGCCTGGTCCAGGCGGTCAGCCAACAGCACCCGATTGGGCAAACCGGTGAGCACATCGTAATGGGCAATGTGCTCCAGTTCTTTTTCATGCTCCTTGATGGCGGTAATGTCTGAAAACAGGGCTACATAGTTTTGTGCCAGCCCCTGCGCGTCTAAAACGGCAGAGATGTTGAGCATTTCAGCATACACCTCGCCATTTTGGCGCCGGTTCCAGACCTCGCCGTACCACTGCCCATCACGCCGCAAAGTGGACCACATCTCTTGGTAAAACTCGGGCGTTTGATGACCTGAGCTCCAAATACGGGGTGTTTGCCCCAGCACCTGGGCGCGTGAATAGCCGGTGATGCGACTGAATGATTCATTGACATCAACGATGATTCCGGCCGCATCGGTGATGAGAATTCCCTCGCGGGCGTGGGTGAAGACATTGGCCGTCAACAGCAATCTCTCCTGGTCCTTTTTGCTCTCAGTGATGTCTTCGGAAATACCCAGCAGGTATTTCATTTGCCCATCACCGCCACGCAGGCCCACCTTGCGGGTGTGCAAAAAACGCTGTCCTTTGCGGACCGTCTGCACAGGCTCCAGCGGGGTGTCTTGCGCCTCCATGCTGCCCTCCAGAACCTCGCGGTCTTTGCGCATGAAGTCATGAGCTTGTCCAGGTGGAAAAAGGTCGAGATCACTCTTGCCTAGCAGGTCGTTGCGGTCATAGCCAAACAAGTCTTCGCCCGCACGGTTCAACAGTACAAAGCGCAAACTGCGCGCATCCTTGAGGAAAATCGTCAGCGGTGCGTTTTCCACAATGGCCTCGGTCAACGCCTTGGCTTCCCTGAGGGCATGCTCTGCCCGCTTGCGCTCGGTGATGTCGCGCAAAAAAACAACCAGTTGCTCCGCTTCAACCGCATGATGCTGAACACTAACCTCCACATCAATCACCGTGCCGTCTTTGGCGCGGTGCTGCGTTTCAAACCGATCCGAGCCCGTTGCCACGATTCTCTGGATGTGCGCAAGACTCAGCGCATCAGACTCCCTTGCTTCGAGCTGGCTGATGCGCATGCCCAATAATTCAGCCTCGGTATAACCGCTCAGGCGCGCATAGGCTTGGTTAACTTTGAGCAAGCGCCCTTGTAGATTTGTCAGCCAAAAGCCGTCCATGGCGGTTTGCAGAATGCTGCTGTGCAGGTGCTCGCTTTTGCGCAAGGCAGCCACAGCCTCATCCATGGCGTCTTGGCTGGTGAGCATTTTGCCGAGCAACACCGTCAGCAACGGAAAGGCTAGCATGATTGGCAGACCCAGTCTCTGCAGCGTCTGCCACCCCAACGGAGCCGGCAGAGTGGCCATCAGCAACAACTCTGTGATATGAACCACCACACTCAGCAGCAGCAATTGGCGCAAACGGATGGCAAGCTTTGGACGACTCCAGCGCCGGTAAAAATACAAGCCCCATGCAGCCGCCGAAATGATCACCAGCACCCCCATGGTGACCCCGGTGCCACCCAAAAACAGCCGGTACGCAAGCGCCATGACCGCGGCCACACCTGCTGCCAGCGGACCAAAAAACAAGCCGCACAAACTCAGCGTGACCGTGCGCGGGTCAAAAATCAACCCCGGCCCGAGCACCATCGGCGCTGCCATGTTGACCACAGTGGCAGCCCCGAACAAGAAGCCCTGCAACAGCGCCTGGCGCTGCGGTGCCTCTTGGCCCCGCCTGATCAAGCCCGAAGTCATCACCATGGCCACCAGAATGGCCATGTTGTACGTCAGTTGCAGCGCGGAGGAAAACACGATGTGAAACAGCTTATTGTTCTAATGCTTTAGCATTCTATGGCTTAAAAAAAAGCACCCGAAGGTGCCTTTTTAATGCGCGAAAGAAGCAGTTGTTTAGACTTTCTTGCTAACCGTTGCGGCAGCGTTCAGGGCTTGCTCAGTCACGACAGCCATGTTGCTTTCAGCCATCGACAGAGCTTGCTTGGCCGAGCTTTGGGCTGATTCAATGGCGTTTTGGCTGGAAGCCACGGCGCTCTTGAGCACAGCCACAGCCGACTCGCTGCCAGCCGGTGCATTCTTGGCCACGTTTTCAATCACTTGACTGAAAGCCTTTTGCGCTTCGGCAGCCTTTACTTCAGCGGCCTTGGTGTATTGGGCGCCGGTTTCAACAGCAATGCCATACGCGTGACGGCCGTAAGAAACCGACTTCTCAGCCATCGGAGCGATCAGGCTGGTTTGCAGGGCAACGGCTTGTTGCAGGTCTTTGGCAGAAAGCAGGGATTTGGCGTGCTCGATGGCTTCAGTCGTCAAGGCCTTGGCAGCAGCCATGTTGAGTTCAACCAGCTTCTCGAACCCGGCGAGGGTCTTGGTGGCCAGGGCCATTGTGGTGTCGAGGTTGGTTTTGTTGGCGGCGGTGATTTGGTCGGCGATGTTGTACATGATGAGTTCCTTTAATGGGTGAGTTGAGGGACATAAAGCTGCCTCAAACAATTATGTTGCAGTGCAGCATGGGTTGAATTATAGGGAAAACCCAGGGCTTCGCAAGGCTTTTTTGTTGCAGTGCAGCAAAAAAGTTAGGGTTTCGGCTCTAACGCGTCGATCAGCGCCACAGAATCAGCGCCGTGCCGACCACGGTGAGAATAGCGCCCAGCCAGGCACCCGGCGCCGGGGCGCGCTTGAGTTGCAACCAAAGCAGCGGCAACACCAAAATGGGCGACACCGACGACAAAATGGCGACCATGCCGACGTCGCCTTGTTCCAGCGCCAGCAGCACCAGCGTCATGCCAATGCCCATGGCGATGAAGCCGTTGAGACCGGTTTGCGCCAGCACCCGCGCCGTAGGGGCCTGATGGGCACGCGCCGCCATAAAACCGGCCAGCAACAGCACCCCATGAGCGGCGGTGGCCACACTGACGCGCACCGCCGAAGCCATGATTGGGTCCACCTGCTGCGCCATCACCGGCTTGGCAATCAGCGAGCCCACCGCCTGGCACAGCGCCGCCAGCAGCGCCAGCGCCACACCCACGCCCACTTGGCCATGGTTGGCTTCCCAGGCATGGGTTTCATCCTTGTGGCGGCCCAACACAATGGCCAGCATCACCCCGGCCAAGGTCAGCACCCCGCCCAGCAGGGCTTGAATGCTCATGCGCTCGTCCAGCAGAGCGAAGCCCAAGGCTGCACTGAACGCGGCGTGGGTGGCAAACAGCACCCCGGCACGGCGCGGCCCGAGCCGGTTGATGGCTGAAAACAACGCGGTGTCACCAATAAAGATGCCGATCAGGCCACTGACTCCCATGACGCCCCAGGCGTGACCGTTAAAGCTGTGCCAACTGCCCTGCACCGCCACCACCGTCCACAGCATCACAGCCACCATGGCCATGCGCCAGCGCGTGAAGGCAAAAGCGCCCAGATGGCGCGACGGCGTGACCGACATCACGCTGCCCAGCGCCCAGCAGGCGGCCGCGCCCAGGGCAAACAGGTCATAAGGGTTCATCGGCAGAGCTCAGCCCGGCGCTGACAGAGGCATGGCTCAGGGCAGGTTGGGGTTCGCCACCAGCGTGTCGGGCGGCAAGCGGTCAATTTCGGCGAGCAGCCGTGCCAGCGCCCGGCCAGCGGCGTTGACCACAGCGTGGCCCTTTTCTGCCGTGGCGTTGGCCGCATTGCCCACTGCACCTGCGGCGTTGTAGTCTTGCGTTTGCCAGGCCAGTTTGGCGCTCTTGCCGTTGCCCAGGATGTCGAACTGTATTGCACGCGCCTGCGCCTTGGAGGCAAAGTTTCGTGCCTGGCGCAGGTCCACGCGGGCGGGGTCCAGCGCCAGCATCATCGAGGCTTCGATGTCACCACCGTGAATGCCAAAGCGGTGCTCTTCCGAACTGAACAAGGCGTTGACATCCTGGCCGCGCTCGTCGGTCAATGGCAAATTGAACCAGCTCACGCTATAGACCAGCATGTCAAGCCGGGCGCGCAGGTCGCGTGCCACTAAATCCATCACGCTGACGTTGCCGCCGTGGCCATTGAACAGCACCAGCTTGCTGATGCCAGCCGCCGCCACCGATTCGGCGATGTCGGTCCAAAGCCGCAAAATAGTCTCGTTCTTGAGGGTCAGCGTGCCGGGAAAGCGGGCATGCTCCGGGCTCAGGCCAATCATCTGGGTGGGCAAAAACAGCGCTGGCAATTCAGTGGGCAGGTGCGCCAGCGCAGCGGCCACGACGCCATCGACCAGCACCGCATCGACACTGAGCGGCAGATGCGGCCCATGCTGCTCGGTGGCTGCCACCGGCAACACGGCGATGGTGCGCGCGGCCACGCCGCTGGTGCGCAGGCGCGTGAAGTCGGCCGTCGTCAAGTCGGCCCAGAAGCGGGAACAGTTGGCCATGGTGAGTTTGGCTGGCGGCTCAGGCTTTTTTCATGAACTCGGCCTTGAGCATGAACGCGCCCTGGTCGGTCTTGCAGTCCACCTCGTGGTCGCCAGCACCCTGGGGCAGGCGGATGCCCTTGATCTTGGTGCCTTTTTTGAGCACGATGGACGAACCCTTGACCTTCAGGTCCTTGATCAGGATGACGGTGTCGCCATCGGCAAGCGGGTTGCCGTTGGCGTCCTTGACCGGGCCGCCGGCCTCCTCGCCGCCTTCAGCAGCCGCCACGCGGGGCCACTCGAAGCCGCAGTCCGGACAGATGTAGTTCTCACCGTCAGGGTAGGTGTTTTCAAGGGTGCATTGGGGGCAGGCAGGTAAATTGGACATGGTGGTCAGGTAGTAAAGTTGAAGAATGAGAAAGAACTCAGGCCGTCAAGGCCGTGTTAGCTTTTCAAGCGCATCTCTGCCGCCCTGGCATGGGCTTGCAGGCCCTCGCCATGCGCCAGCACCGAGGCAATCCGGCCCAGCGTCTGGGCACCGGCTTCGCTGACTTCGATCAGGCTGCTGCGCTTCTGGAAGTCATAAACCCCCAGCGGGGATGAAAAACGCGCCGTGCCGCTGGTCGGCAGCACGTGGTTGGGGCCGGCGCAGTAGTCGCCCAGGCTCTCGCTGGTGTAAGCGCCCAGAAAAATGGCGCCGGCGTGCTTGAGCAGCGGCTCCCAGCGGTGCGGGTCGCGGCTTGACACCTCCAGGTGTTCCGGCGCAATCCGGTTGCTGATGTCGCAGGCTTCTTCCATACTGCGGGTCAAAATCAAGGCACCACGGCCGTTGAGCGACTTGGCAATAATCTCGCGCCGCGGCATCTCGGGCAGCAGTTGGTTGATGCTGGCCTGCACCTGGTCGATGTAGGCTGCAACGGGGCACAGCAAAATGCTTTGCGCCAGCTCATCGTGCTCGGCCTGGCTGAACAAATCCATGGCCACCCAGTCGGGTGGCGTGCTGCCATCAGCCAGCACCAGGATTTCGCTCGGGCCGGCGATCATGTCGATGCCGACCGTGCCAAACACCCGGCGCTTGGCGGCGGCAACAAAGGCGTTGCCAGGGCCGGTGATCTTGTCCACCTTGGGGATCGTCCCAGTGCCATAGGCCAGCGCCGCCACTGCCTGGGCACCGCCCACGGTGAAAGCGCGCGTGACACCGGCCACGTAGGCAGCGGCCAGCACCAGCATGTTTTTTTCGCCACGCGAGGCGGATGCCGAGTTTTTGTCACGCGCTGGCGTGGGCACCACCATGATGATTTCACCGACGCCGGCCACATGCGCCGGAATGGCGTTCATCAGCACGCTGCTGGGGTACGCCGCCTTGCCGCCGGGCACATAAATGCCCACCCGGTCCAACGGCGTCACTTTCTGCCCCAACAAGGTGCCATCTTCGTCGCGGTAGCTCCAGCTCTCGCCGCTGGCTTTGCGCTGCGCCTCGTGGTAGCTGCGCACGCGCGCGGCAGCAGCTTGCAGGGCTTCGCGCTGGTCCGCTGGCAAGCCATCGAAGGCCACCTTGAGCTCAGTCTGGGTGAGTTCCAGTTCTGTCATGGCGCCCGCTTGCAAGCCGTCAAAACGCGCGGTGTAGTCGAGCACGGCGGCATCACCGCGCGTTTGCACATCGGCCAGGATGTCAGCCACGCGCTGCTCGATGCCGGCATCGGTATCAGCCGACCAGTGCAGGCGCGCCTTGAAGTCAGCCTCGAAGCTGCTGCTGGCGGTTGAAAGACGAACGGGGTTGGCGGTGAAATTCATGATTTCACCGATCAAATGCTGGTGCTTCAACATCAGGAACCTGCGCCAAGGCCGTCTTGAATTTTTCCACCGTAGCCCGGGATGCACGTTCATTGAGGTACTGTTCGGTGGCCAGGGCAGACACTTTTTCTGCCACGGCAGAGGCCACAAATTGATTCAACGACACCTGATCCTGACGTGCAATCGCCTGGGCCATTTTGTGCAGGGAATCTGGTAACCGGATACTCAAGGCACTCATTGTGATTTCTCCAACAAATTCAAAAATTCACGCGGGGTTTGCACCACGACGCCAAATGACCTGGCCTTATTGAAATCAGCCACGTTCCAGGTCACGATTTGAGCATGTGCTTTGATCGCCAATTCAAGAACGAAATCATCGCCTGGATCTTTCAGCATGGGGCGCCACAAATAGTAAATTTTGTGTGGTTTGGCAAGTGCACAAATGTAATCCACCACATCATCAATCTGTTGCTCTGACAGTGCCAACAAACCGCGCTTGAGCACAGACTCGTACTCGGCCACCAGCGGTGCAGAAACATGCAATAAAAATCGGTCTTGGTCAAGCATCGACAACAATCGATACGAAGCCCCTCTTGCCGACCTCAGCGCCGTGACCAGCACATTGGTATCAAGAACAATATTTGGTTTCATTATGGTATTGTATTCAATACCACTTTATAGCGCTGAAGGTCATCTATTGGCCAATGGCCGCTGCAAAGGCATCGATGATCTTGCGGATTGGGGTCTGCTTGAGCTTGAGCGCGGCCTGGTTCACCACCAGGCGCGAGCTGATGTCCATGATGCGCTCGACCTCGACCAGTTGATTGGCCTTGAGCGTGTTGCCGGTGGAGACCAGGTCGACGATAGCATCGGCCATGCCTACCAGTGGTGCCAGCTCCATGCTGCCGTAGAGCTTGATCAAATCGACGTGCACGCCCTTGGCGGCAAAAAAGTCGCGCGAAATTGCCACATATTTAGTGGCCACGGTCAGGCGCGAGCCTTTTTTCACAGCCGTGGCGTAGTCAAAGTCCGAGCGCACCGCTACGCTGATGCGGCACTTTGCAATTTGCAAGTCCAGCGGCTGGTAAAGTCCGTCGCTGCCGTGCTCCAGCAGCGTGTCGCGTCCGGTGATGCCCAGGTCAGCGCCGCCATACTGCACGTAGGTCGGCACGTCTGTGGCGCGCACCACCAGAACGCGCACGTTGGGCTGATTCGTCGTCAGAATGAGCTTGCGCGAGGTTTCCGGGTCTTCCAGCACCTCGATACCTGCGGCCTTGAGCAGCGGCAGGGTCTCTTCAAAAATGCGTCCTTTGGACAGGGCCAGGGTAATCATGATTTGATTCTTTCAATATCGGCGCCAAGCGCGCGCAGCTTGGCTTCCATCTGATCGTAGCCGCGATCGAGGTGGTAAATGCGGTCCACCACGGTTTCGCCCTCGGCCACCAAACCGGCAATCACCAGGCTGGCCGAGGCACGCAGGTCGGTGGCCATGACGGTTGCACCCGACAACGCGCGTACCCCTTCGACCATGGCTACTTTGCCATCAATCTGGATGTTGGCGCCCAGGCGTACCAGTTCGTTGACGTGCATGAAACGGTTCTCAAAGATGGTCTCGGTCACCAGCGCGGTACCCTGCGCCACTGCATTGAGCGCCATGAACTGGGCTTGCATGTCGGTCGGGAAACCGGGGTATTCGGTGGTACGAAAGCTTTGCGCCTTGAGCTGACCGGCACCCATGGACTGCACCCGGATGCCGTCGGCCACTTTGGTCACGTTCACGCCGGCGTCGCGCAATTTCTCAACCACCGCCTGCAAATGTTCGATGCAACCATGCTGCGCCACCACGTCACCACCGGCAGCGGCCACGGCACATAAAAAGGTGCCGGCCTCAATCCGATCGGCCGCCACCTGGTGTGTGCAGCCATGCAATTGCTCAACGCCCTGAATGCGGATGCGGCTGGTACCATGGCCTTCGATGCGGGCGCCCATCTGGATGAGCATTTCAGCCAGGTCGGGGATTTCGGGCTCCTGGGCGGCGTTTTCCAGAATGGTTTCACCCTCGGCCAGGGCTGCAGCCATCAAAAAGTTTTCAGTGCCGGTAACCGTCACCATGTCAGTCGCAATGCGCGCGCCCTTGAGCCGCGTGCGCCCTGCGGCCAGCGTCGCCACCATGTAACCGTGTTCCACGGCAATCTCGGCGCCCATGGCGGTGAGGCCCTTGATGTGCTGATCGACCGGGCGCGAGCCAATGGCACAGCCCCCGGGCAGCGACACGCGGGCGTGCCCGAAGCGCGCCAGCAATGGCCCCAGCACCAGCACCGAGGCGCGCATGGTTTTGACCAACTCGTAAGGAGCCACGGGTGTGATGGGCCCTGCGGCAGAGAAGCTCATGCCACCACGCTCGCCGTGGGTCTGGCTCTGCACCCCCATATGGGCGAGCAACTTGCGCATGGTCGCCACATCCTGCAACCGCGGCACGTTGACCAGCGTGACCGGCTCGGGGGTCAACAGCGTGGCGCAAAGCTCGGGCAAAGCGGCATTCTTCGCGCCCGAGATGGTGACCGTGCCGAAAAGCTGACGGCCACCGCGAATCAGTAATTTGTCCATACGTCAGGCCGCCGGCTGTGCTGCCCATTCGGCAGGTGTAAAGGCCTTGATCGACAGGGCGTGAATTTCATCGTTTTTCATCCTGTCGCCCAGTGTGGCATAGACCTGCTGGTGGCGCGCAATAGCGCGCTTGCCCTCGAAAGCTGCCGAGACGACAACGGCATACCAGTGGCGCCCATCGCCCTCCAGCGTGATGTGGTCACAGGCCAGGCCGGCAGCAATGAGTTGTTTGATTTGGTCAGCGTTCATGGTCACTTTCTTGAATTTTTGAGCCCTGCACAAAAAGATGCGCAGCCGTTGTCGTTCACTTCTTCAATTGCGGATTTTGTAACCCATGCGCAGCAGCTGCAGCGCCCACAGCCCAACAGCTGCGGTAGCGCTGACCACAACGGCCAGGCTGAGCCAGGGCGAGACGTCGCTAACGCCGAAAAAGCCATAGCGAAAGCCGTCGATCATGTAGAAAAACGGATTGAAATGGCTCACGGTTTGCCAAAACGGCGGTAACGAATGGATGGAGTAAAAAACCCCGCTCAGGAAAGTCATGGGCATCACGGCAAAATTCTGGAACGCCGCCATGTGGTCGAACTTTTCAGACCACAAACCCGCCACCACACCCAGCGAGCCCATCAGCGCCGAGCCCAGCACGGCAAACAGCAAGGCCCACAGCGGTTGTGCAAAAGGCGGCACGGCAAACAGCAGCGCCACCGCCAGCACGCCAAAACCCACCACCAGGCCGCGCACCACGGCCGCGCCGACATAGGCCACAAACCAGTGCCACGGCGACAAGGGCGTAAGCAACAAAAACACCAGGTTACCCATCACCTTGCTGGCGACCAAAGAAGACGAACTGTTGGCAAAAGCGTTTTGCAACAGGCTCATCATGGCCAGGCCCGGCACCAGAAAAGCGGTGTAACTGATATCGTCATAGACCTTGACGTGCGACTCCAGCGCTTGGCCAAAGACCAGCAAATACAGCATCGCCGTCAGAATGGGGCCGGTGATGGTTTGCGCCCCCACCCGCCAGAAGCGCAGCACTTCCTTGTAAAACAGCATTTGCCAGCCGGTCATAGTGCAACCCGATCGTCACGTCCGGAATGCTGATGCATCACCTTTAAAAATACATCTTCGAGGTCGGGGCGGCGAATCTCGATGTCTTGCACCTGTAGGCCCGCCTGGCGGATTTGCGCCAGGTACTGCTCAACGGCAGCGGCATCTTTGGCGGGCAATTGCACCACACGCCCGGTGACGCGCGCCAGGCTGGCCAGCTCAGGCGGCAGGTCGCCATCGACGGTGCAGCGCAACACATTGCCCGAGGCCGCGCTGAGCAGCGCGCTGGTGCTGTCGAGCGCCACTACCTGGCCGGTTTTCAGCATGGCAATGCGGCCGCACAGGGCCTCGGCTTCTTCCAGGTAATGGGTGGTCAGGAGCACGGTATGCCCCTGTTTGTTGAGCTTGTCGATGAAGTGCCACAGCGTCTGACGCAGCTCCACATCGACGCCGGCGGTGGGCTCGTCGAGCACGATCACCGGCGGTTTGTGCACCAGCGCCAGCGCCACCAGCAAGCGGCGTTTCATGCCGCCCGAGAGCGAGCGCATGTTGGCGTCGGACTTGTCGGCAAGCCCCAGGTAGTCAAGCAACTCATCGACCCAGGTTTCGTTGTGCTTGACGCCAAAGTAGCCCGACTGGAACAGCAGCGCCTCGCGCACCTTGAAAAAGGGGTCGAACACCAGCTCTTGCGGCACCACACCCAAGGCGCGGCGAGCAGCGGCAAAGTCAGTTTGCACGTCATGGCCCATCACGCTGACGCGCCCGGAACTGGCTTTGGCCAGACCCGCCAAAATGGTGATCATGGTGGTTTTACCCGCGCCGTTGGGGCCGAGCAGGCCAAAAAACTCACCCGCCTCAATGTCCAGACTGACATTGTTGAGCGCCAGAAATGTGCCGCCCTGCGGGCCGCGAGGAGATGGGTAGCTTTTGGAGACGGACTGGAATGAGATGGCGGGCATGGGGCCGCTATTTTACCGGGGCATCAGGCTTGGGACGGCAGCAGTTCGGCAATGCCGTACAACGTGGCCAGATCTTGCAGGCGTTGCGGCACGCCTTGCAAGGCCAGCGTTTTGCCGGCCTGCAAGGCGGCCCGGCGCAACGCCAGCAACACGGCCAGTGCCGTGGAATCAAAGCGTTGCAGGGCTGAAGCGTCAACCGCGACGCTGGTGGATGGCTCGGCCCTCACGCCAGCCAGCATCTCGGCCAGAGTCGCCGTTGCCGTGTCGTGCAATAAGGTTTTGGGCAGACGCAACATGGCTAGTTTTTTGCGGAGTTTTCGGACTTGGCGCCCGCCGCATTGGCTTTGTTGCGCTCGGCCAACGTGGTGATCAGGCCGTCGATGCCATTGGCGTTGATTTCCTGGGCAAACTGGCTGCGGTAGGTGTCGACCAGCCAGACACCGAGCACATTGAGGTTGAATATTTTCCAACCAGCACCAACACCCGGCGTTTTTTCAAGCCGGTAATCCAACTGCACCGGGTCGCCACGGCCCTTGATCAGGGTGCGCACAATCACTTCTTTATCATCTGGTGCGGCGCGCAGCGGCCTGACCGTGAAGCTCAGGTTTTGCGCCTGCCCCATGGCGCCTGCATAGGTGCGTACCAGCAGGGTCTTGAATTCAGTCTCCAGGCGCAGGCGCTGCTCGGGTGTTGCCCGGCGCCAGCCAGGGCCGACCGCAGAGGCGGTCATGCGCTGGAAGTTCACGTGCGGCATGACCTTCTCGTCCACCAGCTGAGCGATGCGCGCCACGTTGCCGGACTGCACCTCCTTGTCGGCCTGAATGGTGTCGAGCGCTTCCTGGGTCAGACGCTGGATCAGCGCATCAGGCGCTTCGTCTGCGGCATGGGCCGGCAGCACCGACAGCAGCGACACACCGGCCGCGAGGACCAGCAGGCCCTGGTTGAATAAGCGTCTGTTCATGGCTCTTGCTCCCAAAAAATTAGTTGGCTGAATAGTCTTCAACAAAAGGACTCGAGCTCTCGTCGGGCGGATAGCCGTCATAGACATCATTTTGACGGCGCTGCAAAAAGGCATCTCGGGTAAATGTGTAGGGGTCCAGCGCCACCTGATCGAGCATTTTTGTGGCGTCGAGCAGGCGCGAGCGGCGGTTCAACAAATTCAGCCCGGTGAGGGAATTGCGTGTGGAGACATCATTGACCCCCGAGACCAGATTGCCTTGGGCATCCACCGGCAAAGCGGCGGTGTCGCGCACGGTTGACGGCCCCAGCAAGGGCAGCACCAAGTAAGGCCCGGCGCCCACTCCCCAGTAGCCCAGCGTTTGGCCAAAGTCTTCAGTCTGGCGCTCAATTTGCATCTCAGTGGCAATGTCGAGCACGCCACCCAAGCCAAAGACGGTGTTGACACCGAACCGAACCAAGCTATTGCTGGCGGCCTCGCCCTTGAGTTGCAGGGCATTGTTCACAATCGACCAGGCATCTTGCAGATTGGCAAAGAAATTGGTCACCCCGGTGCGCACCGGCGATGGCAGCACATCGCGGTAAGCCGTGGCAACCGGCTTGAGCACAGCCCGGTCCACCACGTCATTGAACTTGTACACGCCCCGGTTAAAGGGCTCCAGCGGGTCTTTCGGATCGGCAGTGGGACCAGTGGCACAGCCAGCCAACACGGCCAGGCTGAGCAGTAAACCGGCACGCCATACGCCGCCACAACCCGCAGGATTGATTGACTTCATCGCTTGTTCTTCTTTCATTTGTTCACATCCAGACTGCTGCTGTCCGCCGCCTTGCTGAACAAGAACTGGCTGATCAGGTTTTCCAGCACCACTGCCGACTGGGTGCTGGAGATGGTATCTCCCGGGCCCAGGTTGTTTTCATCGGCGCCTGCTTCGATCCCAAGATACTGCTCGCCCAGCAGCCCGCTGGTCAAAATTTTGAGCGAGCTGTCTTTGGGAAACACATAACGGGTTTCCAGCGCCAGCGTCACCTCGGCCTGGAACGTTTGATCGTCGAAGACGATTTTGTCCACCCGCCCCACCACGACGCCGGCACTGCGCACCGCCGCCTTGGGCTTGACGCCGCCCACATTGTCAAACTTGGCCTTGACCTGGTAGGTGTTCTGGAAACTCAGGCTTAACAGGTTGGCCGACTGTAGCGCCAAAAACAAAATGGCCACCACGCCAATCAGCACGAACAGACCGACCCAAATATCATTTTTTGAACGTTGCATAAAACCTCTTTTTAATCAGTTGGGGACAGAGCTCATTCGCTTTATATGGTGAACATCATCGCTGTCAGGATGAAGTCCAGCCCCAGCACGGCCAGCGACGCGACCACCACGGTGCGTGTGGTGGCGCTGGCCACGCCTTCGGGGGTGGCTTGGGCCTCGAAGCCCTGCAGCAGCGCTACAAAGGTCACGGTAAAGCCAAACACAATGCTCTTGATGATGCCGTTGCCCACGTCCTTCCAAACATCTACGCCACCTTGGATCTGGCTCCAGAACGAGCCCGCATCAACGCCGATCATGAGCACGCCCACCACCCAGCCGCCAATGATGCCCATGGCGCTGAATACCGCCGCAAGCAGCGGCATGGTGATGACGCCAGCCCAGAAGCGCGGCGCCAGGATGCGCTGCACCGGGTCCACCGCCATCATTTCCATGACGGCGATCTGCTCGCCCGCCTTCATCAGGCCAATCTCGGCGGTGAGCGAAGTGCCGGCCCGCCCAGCAAACAGCAACGCGGTGACCACCGGCCCGAGTTCACGCACCAGGCTCAGTGCCACCAGCAGACCCAAAGCCTCAGAGGAACCATAGCGCTGCAACGTATAGTAGCCTTGCAGACCAAAGACAAAGCCAACGAAAAGGCCAGATATCGCGATGATGGCCAATGAGTAATTGCCCAAAAAGTGAATCTGGTCACGGACCAGGCCGAAACGCTTCAGGCTACCAGGCAAGGTAGCGAGCAGGCGCAGGAAAAGCCGCGCGCCCAGGCCCATGTCCGCCAGTTGGCGCCGGCTGGCCAGGCCGATATCGGCAGGGTTGTACCAACTCATGCGTTTGACTCCACACCAAAATCTTCAGTCATCGATGGGCCCGGGTAATGAAATTGCACCGGGCCGTCCGACAGGGCGTTGACGTACTGGTACACCAACGGGTCGCCGCTTTCGCGCACCTGCGCGGGCGTGCCCTGCATGGCGATTTTGCCATTTGCCAGGATGATCACGTGGTCGGCAATGGTAAAAGTTTGCTCCAGCTCATGCGAGACAAAAACGCTGGTCAGCCCCATCGCATCATTGAGCTGGCGAATCAGCCGCGCCGCCGTACCCAGCGAAATCGGGTCCAGGCCGGAAAAAGGCTCGTCGTACATCACCAGTTCAGGGTCGAGCGCAATGGCGCGCGCCAGCGCAACGCGCCGCGCCATGCCGCCTGACAGATCGCTCGGCATCAGGTCATACGCGCCGCGCAGACCCACTGCGTTGAGCTTCATGAGCACGATGTTGCGAATCAGTGCCTCGGGCAGATCAGTGTGCTCGCGCAGTGGAAACGCCACGTTGTCGAACGCCGACAGGTCGGCAAACAGCGCGCCAAACTGGAACAGCATGCCCATGCGACGCCGCACGGCGTAAAGCTGCGCCTGGTTCATAGGCGTGACATCTTGCCCGTCAAACAACATCTGGCCTGACTGCGCCCGGTTCTGCCCGCCCATCAGGCGCAGGATGGTGGTCTTGCCGCCACCCGAGGCACCCATCAGCGCCGTCACCTTGCCGCGCGGGATCGACAGGGAAATGTCGTCCAGAATCACCCGCTCTCCGTACCCGAAGGTGAGGTGGCGTAATTCGACAAGCGCGTTTGATGAAGTTGAGGCCATAAATAAACAAAAAAGGCCGGGGTCCCGGCCTTGACATCATAAGGGATTACACCTAGCAAGCATCGAGGGCCGTCTCTTACCCGTTGAATCAGCGTGGCAAGTCGCTGAACCCCATCAGGAATTCATCGACCGCACGGGCCGCCTGGCGGCCTTCGCGGATCGCCCACACCACCAGGCTCTGGCCGCGGCGCATGTCGCCAGCGGCAAACACTTTGGCCACATTGGTGGCGTAGCCGCCAGTGAATTCGGTGCTGGCTTTGGCATTGCCGCGGGCGTCTTTGTCAACGCCGAAGGCATCGAGCACAGTGGCCACCGGGTTGACAAAGCCCATGGCCAGCAGCACCAGGTCGGCCGGATAGGTTTTTTCGGTGCCCGGAATTTCGACCATCTTGCCGTCTTTGAGCTCGATGTGCACCGTTTTCAAGCCCTTGAGCTTGCCTTTTTCACCGATGAATTCCTTGGTGGAAATGGCAAACTCGCGCACGCAGCCCTCGTCGTGGCTGGAACTGGTGCGCAGCTTCATGGGCCAGTAAGGCCAGGTCAGCGGCCGGTTTTCTTCAGCCGGCGGCTGCGGCATGACCTCGAACTGGGTCACGCTGGCCGCGCCATGGCGGTTGCTGGTACCCACGCAGTCGCTGCCTGTGTCGCCGCCACCAATGACGATGACGTGTTTGCCGTCGGCACGCAACTGGTTCTTGAGCTTATCACCGGCGTTGACCTTGTTTTGCTGGGGCAGGAATTCCATCGCGAAATGAACGCCGTCCAGATCACGTCCGGGTACCGGCAGGTCGCGCGACTGCTCGGAACCGCCGGTAAGCAACACGGCGTCGTAGTCCTGTTGCAGGAACACCGGCGAAATCGTTTCCTTGGCCCAGTTGGTGACTTTGCTGGCCTTCGGGATCTCGCCCACCAGCACACCGGTGCGAACGATCACGCCCTCAGCCTTGAGCTGCTCGACGCGGCGGTCGATGTGCGTTTTCTCCATCTTGAAGTCGGGGATGCCGTAGCGCAGCAGGCCACCCAGGCGGTCGTTCTTCTCGAACAGCGTGACCTCATGGCCGACGCGCGCCAGCTGCTGCGCCGCCGCCAGTCCGGCCGGGCCCGAGCCGACGATGGCCACGCGCTTGCCGGTCTTGATTTTGGCGGGCTGGGGCGTCACCCAGCCGTGCGCCCAGGCGCGGTCGATGATGGCGTGCTCAATGCTCTTAATGCCCACTGGCAACTGGTTGACGTTGAGCGTGCAGGCAGCCTCGCACGGGGCCGGGCAAATACGGCCGGTGAACTCGGGGAAATTGTTGGTGCTGTGCAGCACGTCAATGGCTTCTTTCCAGTCATTGTGATAGACCAGATCGTTGAAATCCGGAATGATGTTGTTGACCGGGCAGCCGCTGTTACAAAACGGCGTGCCGCAGTCCATGCAGCGCGCCGCCTGCTTGACAGCCGCCTGATCGTCCAGGCCAATGACGAACTCTCTGTAGTTTTTCAGGCGCTCGGGCACGGGCTTGTAGCCCTCTTCGACGCGCTCGTATTCCATGAAACCGGTGATTTTTCCCATGATATTTTTCCTTAGTCTCGCAACTTCTCTTCAATGACTTCCTATCGGCCCAAGGCGGTTTCTTTTTTGGTCGCCGCTTGCACCCGGTCCACCTTGGCTTGTGCCGCTTTTTTGGCATGCAGTTCGCCCAAAGCGCGCTTGTATTCGATCGGGAACACCTTGACGAATTTGACGCGCGAGGCCTCCCAGTTGTCGAGCAACTCGCGGGCGCGCTTGCTGCCGGTCCAGCGGTTGTGGTCGGCCAGCATTTGTTTGAGCTGCGCTTCATCGCTCAAGCCACGGTGCCACAGGCTCTCATCCATGGCCTCTTTTTGCTCTGCGGTGGTCAGCACTTTTTGCAAAGTCACCATGGCGGTGTTGCAGCGCTTGGCAAACTGGCCGTCTTCGTCATAGACGTAGGCAATGCCGCCGCTCATGCCGGCGGCAAAGTTGCGCCCGGTTTTGCCCAGCACCGCCACGGTGCCGCCGGTCATGTACTCGCAGCCGTGGTCGCCGGTGCCTTCGACCACAGTGGTGGCGCCCGACAAGCGCACCGCAAAGCGCTCGCCGGCCACGCCACTGAAAAAAGCCTCACCACTGGTGGCGCCAAACATCACGGTGTTGCCAACAATGGTGTTGCTGATGGGGTCGCCGCGGAAGTCGATGCTCGGGCGCACCACCACGCGGCCGCCACTGAGGCCCTTGCCGGTGTAGTCGTTGGCGTCGCCGATCAGGTACAGCGTGATGCCATTGCACAGAAAAGCGCCGAACGACTGGCCGCCAGTGCCGTCGAGCTGGATGCGAATGGTGTCGTCGGGCAGCCCTTGCGGGTGCACTTGCGTGACCGCGCCCGAAAGCATGGCCCCCACCGAGCGATTCACGTTGCGCGCTACTTCCATGATCTTGACTTTTTCGCCGGTGTCGATGGCACTGCGGCACTTGGCGATCAGCACGTTGTCGAGCGCCTTGTGCAGGCCATGGTCCTGCGTCTCAAAGTGGAAGCGCGGCACATCGGCTGGCACATCAGGCTGCGCAAACAGGCGGCTGAAGTCCAGCCCGCTGGCTTTCCAGTGCGCCAGGCCGGCACGCTGGTCGAGCAAATCAGAGCGACCAATCAAGTCGTCAAACTTGCGGATGCCCAGTTGCGCCATGATTTGGCGGGCCTCTTCGGCGATGAAAAAGAAGTAGTTCACCACATGCTCGGGCTTGCCAGAGAATTTTTTGCGCAGCGCCGGGTCTTGCGTGGCCACGCCCACCGGGCAGGTGTTGAGGTGGCACTTGCGCATCATGATGCAGCCTTCTACCACCAGCGGTGCGGTGGCAAAACCGAATTCGTCGGCACCCAGCAGCGCACCCACCACCACGTCGCGACCAGTCTTCATTTGGCCGTCGGTCTGCACGCGGATGCGGCTGCGCAGGCGGTTGAGCACCAGCGTTTGCTGAGTCTCGGCCAAGCCGATTTCCCACGGGCTGCCAGCGTGCTTGATGGACGACCATGGCGAAGCACCGGTGCCGCCGTCGTGGCCGGCAATCACCACATGGTCGGCCTTGCATTTGGCAACGCCCGCGGCAATCGTGCCCACTCCGATTTCAGACACCAGCTTGACACTGATGCTTGATTTGGGCGAAACGTTTTTCAGATCGTGAATGAGTTGCGCCAGGTCTTCAATGGAATAAATGTCGTGGTGCGGCGGTGGCGAAATCAGGCCGACGCCGGGCACCGAGTGGCGCAGCCGGCCAATGTACTCAGACACCTTGCCGCCTGGCAGTTGACCGCCCTCACCCGGCTTGGCGCCTTGCGCCATCTTGATCTGAATCTGGTCAGCGCTGTTGAGGTATTCCGCCGTGACGCCAAAGCGCCCGGACGCCACCTGCTTGATGCGCGAGCGCATCGAGTCGCCGTCTTGCAGCGGGTAATCCGCCTCAAACAGGTCCTTGCCGAGCAGGTCGGACATGGTTTGCCCCTGCTTGATCGGGATACCCTTGAGCTCGTTGCGGTAGCGCAGCGGGTCTTCGCCGCCCTCGCCGGTGTTGCTCTTGCCGCCGATGCGGTTCATGGCCACGGCCAGCGTGGCGTGGGCCTCGGTGGAAATCGAACCCAGCGACATGGCGCCGGTAGCAAAGCGCTTGACGATCTCCTTGGCCGGTTCGACCTCGTCGAGCGGGATCGCCTTGGCCGGGTCAATTTTGAACTCGAACAAGCCGCGCAGCGTCATGTGGCGCTTGTTTTGGTCGTTGATGATCTGCGCGTATTCCTTGTAGGTGTTCCAGTTGTTGGCGCGCGTGCTGTGCTGCAACTTGGCAATGGCGTCTGGCGTCCACATGTGCTCTTCACCACGGGTACGCCAGGCGTATTCACCACCGGTGTCGAGCCGGTTGGCCAGTACCGGGTCGGTGCCGTAGGCAGCCTTGTGCATGCGGATGGCTTCTTCGGCAATTTCGAACACGCCAATGCCTTCAACCCGGCTTGGCGTGCCGGTGAAATACTGCTTGATGGTGGCGCTGGACAGGCCAATGGCCTCGAACAGTTGCGCGCCGCAGTAGCTCATGTAAGTGCTCACGCCCATCTTCGACATGATCTTGGACAAGCCCTTGCCAACTGCCTTGACGTAGTTGTAAATGGCCTTGTCGGCGCTGAGCTCGCCCGGCAGCTCTTTACAGATGCTGGCCAGCGTTTCCATGGCCAGATACGGGTGCACGGCTTCAGCGCCGTAACCGGCCAGCACGGCGAAGTGGTGCACCTCGCGCGCCGTGCCGGTTTCCACCACCAGGCCGGCGGTGGTGCGCAAGCCTTCGCGCACCAGGTGCTGGTGAATGGCCGAGAGCGCCAGCAAGGCCGGAATTGCCACCTGGTTGGCGCTGATGGCGCGGTCGCTGATGATCAGGATGTTGTTACCGTCCTTGATGGCATCAACCGCCTCGGCGCACAGCGAGGCGAGTTGGGCCTCAACGCCCTCATGACCCCAGGCCAGCGGGTAGGTGATGTCGAGCGTGTAACTGTGAAACTTGCCGCGGGTGTATTTTTCGATGTCGCGCAGCTTGGCCATGTCGGCAAAACTGAGCACCGGCTGGCTCACTTCGAGCCGCATCGGCGGGTTGACCTGGTTGATGTCGAGCAGGTTGGGCTTGGGGCCGACAAACGAGACCAGGCTCATCACGATGGCTTCGCGGATCGGGTCGATCGGCGGATTCGTCACCTGCGCGAACAACTGCTTGAAGTAGTTGTAGAGCGGCTTGTTTTTGTCGCTCAAGACCGCCAGCGGGCTGTCGTTGCCCATCGATCCGAGGGCTTCTTCGCCGTTGGCGGCCATCGGCGCGATCAAAAACTTGAGGTCTTCCTGGGTATAGCCAAACGCCTGTTGCCGGTCGAGCAGGTTGCTTTCGGACTCGGCCGCGCTGGCGGGCTCGCCGCCGCCTTGCACGTCGTCGAGGCGAATGCGCAGGTTCTCGATCCACTGCTTGTAGGGCTTGCTGTTGGCCAGCCCGCTCTTGAGCTCTTCGTCGTCGATCATGCGGCCCTGCTCCAGATCGATGAGGAACATCTTGCCGGGCTGCAGGCGCCATTTGCGCACAATCTGGCTCTCGGGGAACGGCAGCACACCGGACTCGGAGGCCATTACCACCAGGTCGTCGTCGGTGATGCAGTAGCGCGACGGCCGCAGCCCGTTGCGGTCGAGCGTGGCGCCGATCTGGCGGCCGTCAGTGAACACGATGCTGGCCGGACCGTCCCACGGCTCCATCATGGGCGCGTGGTATTCATAAAACGCGCGGCGGCGCTCGCTCATGGCGTCGTTTTGCTCCCAGGGCTCGGGAACCATCATCATCACCGCCTGCGCCAGCGAGTAGCCGGCCATGGTCAGCAGTTCGAGGCAGTTGTCAAAGGTCGCGGTATCCGACTGGTCGGCAAAGCTGATGGGGTAAAGCTTTGGCAGGTCGGCGCCGAGCACCGGCGAGCTCATCACGCCCTCGCGTGCCTTCATCCAGTTGTAGTTGCCCTTGACAGTGTTGATTTCGCCGTTGTGCGCCACGTAGCGGTAGGGGTGGGCCAGCGGCCATTCCGGGAAGGTGTTGGTGGAAAAGCGCTGGTGCACCAGGCCCAGCGCCGAAATGCAGCGCGGGTCTTGCAAATCCAGGTAATAAGTATCCACCTGATGGGCCAGCAGCAGGCCCTTGTAAATGACAGTGCGGCTCGACATGCTGGGCACGTAATACTCTTTGCTGTGCTTGAGCTTGAGCGCCTGGATGTGCGCACTGGCGGTCTTGCGGATCACATACAGCTTGCGTTCCAGCGCGTCCTGCACGATCACGTCGTTGCCACGGCCGATGAAAAGCTGGCGCAGGATGGGCTCCTTGGCGCGCACCGTGGGCGACATCGGCATGTCGCGGTTGACCGGCACATCGCGCCAGCCCAGCAGCACCTGGCCTTCAACCTTGACGGCGCGCTCGAGCTCCTGCTCGCAAGCCAGGCGACTGGCGTGCTCCTTGGGCAGAAACACCATGCCAACGCCATACTCGCCGGGCGGCGGCAAGGTAACGCCTTGCGCGGCCATCTCTTCGCGGTACAGCGCGTCGGGCAATTGAATCAAAATGCCCGCGCCGTCGCCCATCAGCTTGTCGGCGCCCACGGCACCCCGGTGGTCGAGGTTTTCGAGAATTTTGAGCGCATTCTTGACGATGTCGTGCGACTTGACGCCCTTGATATGCGCCACAAAACCCACGCCGCACGCGTCGTGCTCTTGCGCTGCCGAATACAAACCCTTGTCCTGGAGATGCTTGATCTCTGCTGCCGTCGTCATGGGGCGCGCTCCTGTGAATTTCAAAGATAGTGACTTTACCGCATCGCAGCATCCATGCCAAACAAAATAATTGGGGTCAGATTCCAATTAATTTTCAAAATCGAATTTCATGAATTAATTGGGGACACATTAATAAAAATAGCAAAAAAGCTTGATTTTTTGGTAGCTTAACGTCTATTTTTGAGCTGGCTTGGTGACAGAAAAGGGCCGCCCAGCGCCCGCTTTGGCCACGCGCCTCTCTGTTTTCTTTTGCAAATCAGCCACAAAATCGGCTTCACCCAGGGCCCAGCCGCTCAAAGTTGCCTGCGTGATGGCAGCCTGCTGCACCGAATTGAGGCCGCTCTGCACCAATTCGGCGTACGCGGCTTCGCGGGCAAAAGGCGTGTTGCCGAGCGCCCATACCAATGCATGCGGCGTGATCAGCCGGTCCGGGCGCACGCCCAGATAGTGCAAATGGCTCGACCACGGGTAGTCTTGCGGCTGCGCCACCAAACCGCCCCGCACCGGATTGAGGTCGATGTAGGCCATGCAGGCCAGCAGGTAGCGGTCGGTCTGGATCAGGGTCGACTTGAAGCGCCCCTCCCACAAGGTGCCGCTGCGTTTTTGCGTGTCGTTGAAATAGCGCACATAGCTGCGGCCCACGGCCTGCATCATTTTGGTCAAGCCATCTGCCGTCTGCGGCGTGGCAAGCAGGTGGAAGTGGTTACTCATCAGCACATAGGCGTGCAGCGCCACGTCGAATTTTTTGGCGTTTTCTTCCAGCAGGTCGAGCAGCCTGCGGTAGTCGGCGGCCGTGGCAAAAATGGCTTGGCGGTTGTTGCCACGCTGAATCACATGGTGCGGGTAACCGGGCAAAGTGAGACGAGGAAGACGTGCCATGTTGCTAATGTCCAAAATTAATTGGAATCTGACCCCAATTGTTTAAAGCGGGTATCGAGCAGGGGTGACAGGCCAAATTCGTCGAGCAGCGCGCGCAGGCGCTCGGCTGCTGCGCGCTTTTTCTGGCCAGTATGGCGGGCGATGATGAGCTCGTTTTTTAGGCTGTGCTCCCAGCCCACCAGCTCGGTCACCGTGACCTGGTAGCCGCAGGCTTCCAGATAAAGGCAGCGCAGGACGTTGGTAATCTGGCTGCCCATTTCGCGCGTGTGCAAGGGGTGGCGCCACAGCTCGGACAACGGCGTGCGCGACAGCGACAACGCCTTGTGCTGGCTCAGCACGCGCGCCACTTCAGCCTGGCAGCAAGGCACCAGCACCATGAAGCGCGCCTGCTTTTGCAGGCCGAAGGCAATCGCGTCGTCGGTGGCGGTGTCGCAGGCATGCAGCGCCGTGACCACATCGATGCGCTCGGGCAACTGGTCGGATTGCGCCGACTCAGCCACCGTCAGGTTCAGAAACGACATGCGCTCAAAGCCCAGCCGCTGCGCCAGTTCGCGGGACTTTAGCACCAGTTCCGGGCGCGTTTCGATGCCGTAAATGTGCCCTTGCGCCAGTTGCTTGAAAAACAGGTCGTACAGAATGAAGCCCAGGTATGACTTGCCGGCGCCGTGGTCGGCAAGGGTGATGCCCGATGGCTGATCGCCCAGCTCCAGCAGCAGTTTCTCAATGAACTGGTAGAGGTGGTACACCTGCTTGAGCTTGCGCCGCGAGTCCTGGTTGAGCTTGCCGTCGCGCGTCAGGATGTGCAGCTCCTTGAGCAATTCGATGGACTGGCCGGGGCGAATGTCGTCGGCCAGCGTCGGCGGCGCCTTGGCCACGGGTTTGGTTGCTAACTTGGCCACTGGCTTGCTTCGCTGTGCGCTTTCAGGTTTTGGGTGTGTCATGGGGCGATGATGCCACGGGCGGCGCGGGCGGCTCAAGTGGCGCAGTGCGATCCACCTTGAGCGCCGCCCAGCCGTCCAGCCCCAGGCGCTCCATGGTTTGCATATTGACCTCGAAGATCGACTCGGGGTTGGGAAAAGCTGCCACCGCGCGGTCGATGCTGTCTTCACGCAGCAAATGCAGCGTGGGGTAAGGCGAGCGGTTGGTGAAATTGGTGATGTCGTCCTCAGCCGTGCCGGCAAACTGGTAGCGCGGGTGCAGCGAGGCGATTTGCAGCACGCCATCAAGTTCCAGGTCTTCCAGCGCCCGGTCGGCTTCCGCCAGAAAGTCGTTGAAATCCAGAAAGTCTTGCAGGCACTCGGGCGCGATCAAGAGCGTGGTGTCGCGCAGTTTGGCGTCCGTGGCGGCCAGGTCTTTGAGCTCAATGATCAGGTCAGCCAGCAAGTCTTGCCGGGTAGTGGCATGGCTCACCGCGTAATGCACCTGGCCCTTGACGTGCACGCTTTTGGCAAACGGGCACAGGTTCAGCCCGATCACGGCGCGCTCCAGCCAGGCGCGGGTGTCGGCAATCACGGTGGCGTCGGGGGTCATGAGGGTCTTTCAGTCGAGCAGGCGCAAGCCGGTCAGGCGCTCGTGTTCGCGCAGGGCAAAGCGGTCGGTCATGCCGGCAATGTAGTCGGCCACGATGCGCGGCAGGGCGTGCTCGGGCTGCGGCTCGGCGGCCTTGGCGGTTGCCAACCTGCGGTGATGGCTTTCGGGCATGTTGTTGGGCTGCGTCAGGTAGCGTTCGAACAGGTCGCGCACCACCTGTTGCGCCTGGCCGATGGTTTGTAAAACTTGTGGGTGGCGGTACAGCTTTTGCAGCAAAAACCGCTTCAGTGCCTGCGATTTTTCGCGCATGGGCGCGCTGAACTGGATGATGGGCGGCAGTTGGCGCACCGCGTCAGCATCCGCCGGTGCTGCCGCTTGCAGCGCTGCCTGCGTGGCGTTGATCACGTCATAGACTTGCGCGCTCAGCATGCGACGAATCGACTCGTAGAGCAGCCGCCTGCCCTGCCCCTTGTCCTGCAACTGCGGAAACTCGGCCAGCGTTTGCTGCCTGAAATCATCGAACAGCGGCACATCGTGCAACTGCTCAAGCGTAATGAGCCCAGAGCGGACGCCGTCATCAATGTCATGCGCGTTGTAGGAAATCTCGTCGGCCAGGTTGCACAACTGGGCCTCCAGGCTGGGCTGGGTGCGCGCCAAAAAACGCTGCGCCACGCCGTTCGGCTCGGCGCGCTCAAGCTGCTCGGCATGCTGGCGCGAACAGTGCTTGAGGATGCCCTCGCGCGTCTCGAACGTCAGGTTCAGGCCGTCAAACTCGGGGTAGCGCTCTTCCAGATGGTCCACCACGCGCAGGCTTTGCAAGTTGTGCTCGAAGCCGCCAAAGTCGGCCATGCAGGCATTGAGCGTGTCCTGCCCGGCGTGGCCAAACGGCGTGTGACCCAGGTCGTGCGCCAGCGCGATGGCTTCGACCAGGTCTTCATTGAGGCCGAGCGTGCGCGCCACCGAGCGGCCGAGCTGCGCCACTTCGAGCGAGTGCGTGAGCCGGGTGCGAAATAGGTCGCCTTCGTGGTTCAAAAACACCTGGGTTTTATAGACCAGCCGCCTGAACGCCGTGCTGTGCACAATGCGGTCGCGGTCGCGCTGGTAGTCGGTGCGGGTGGGGGCCGGTGGCTGCGGGTAACGGCGACCGCGCGACTTGGCCGGGTCGCAGGCGTAAGGGGCCAGGGTCATGCTAAATTTTTGACGTTCAGCCAGCGCAGCAGAAATCGATAACCTGGCGCACCATGGCGTCAGGCGCACCGCGCACATCCGCCCGCCCGGGCTGCCCGATGACGACAAACTTGATCTCACCGGCCTCGCTCTTTTTGTCGAGCCGCATCAGCGTCAGGTAACGCCCGGCATTGTCAGCCGCGTCCAGCACCGGCGCCTTCACGGGCAGGCCGGCCTGTTCAATCAAGGTTTTGAGGCGGTTGACAAAAAACGCATCAACCAGCCCCAGGCGCTGCGACAAATGCGCCGCCATCACCATGCCGCAGCCCACCGCCTCGCCATGCAGCCATTCGCCATAACCCAGGCCAGCCTCGATGGCGTGGCCAAAGGTGTGGCCAAAGTTAAGGATGGCGCGCAGGCCCGCTTCGCGCTCGTCCTGCCCCACCACGTCGGCCTTGATCTCACAGGAGCGCTTGACGAGGTGCGCCAGCGCAGCGGGTTCGCGCGCCAGCACGGCGGGCATGTTTGCCTCTAGCCAGGCCAGAAAATCCATGTCGGCAATCGGCCCGTATTTGATCACCTCGGCCAGCCCGGCGCTGAGTTCGCGATCGGGCAGCGTCTTGAGCGTGTCGAGGTCGCAAATCACCTTGAGCGGCTGGTAAAACGCGCCAATCATGTTCTTGCCCAGCGGGTGGTTGATGGCGGTTTTGCCGCCCACCGACGAGTCCACCTGCGCCAGCAAGGTGGTGGGCACCTGCACAAACGGCACGCCGCGCATGTAGCTGGCCGCGGCAAAACCGGTCATGTCGCCCACCACGCCGCCGCCCAGCGCAAACAGCATGGTCTTACGGTCGCAGCCATGGCCCAGCAGGGCGTCGAAAATCAGATTGAGACTTTCCCAGGTTTTGAACACCTCGCCATCGGGCAACACCACGGTATGCACCTGCGGGTATTTGCCCGCCAAAGCGCGCTGGAGGCGCTCGGCATACAAGGGCCCGACAGTGGTGTTGGTGACAATCAGCGCGCTGTGCGCCGCCGGCAACTCGGCGTAGCTCAAGGGGTTGTCGAACAGCGAGCCGCGAATGGCGATGTGGTAGCTGCGCTCGGCCAGGTCGATGCTGACGATTTGGAGGTCGGAGGTGTTCATAAGGTAAGGGGAGTTTGGGCATGTTACCAATGTGTCGGCTTGCTGGCAGGCTTCTTTTTGGTGGGTACATTTTGGGTTCCCACGCACAGGGCATGCTCCGTCGGCGACGAGCAGCTTGACATCGTTAGAAAATATCCTTCTTGAATTTCGGAATTTCCTTTGCAAAATTGAGCAAAAGCCTGGCCCGCTGGACGATAAAGTCGGCAATGGCTTTCACCAACGACACTTCCTCACCTGTGTAGATTGGGTCCGCGCTCTGCGCCAATGCCTCGACGATGGCAATCTCGCACAAGGCAACAAGTTCTCTGGCAAAAAAGGGCCTGCTGACATTGGCGCGTTCACAGAAGTCAGCCAGGGCAAACGACTTCACGTCTTCCAGTTTGAACTCATCGCCAAAGGCCATGGCCAGTTCATGTTCCAGCTTTTGCGAGTCGTACTGCATCACACTCACCAAGTCATAGAGCTCAGCAACCCTCAGCCCCGCGCGACTCACGTAGTAGGATAGATTCTTGCCGTTTGCATCACTATTGCCTGTCAGCAAGGTGGTCACTGCCCACATGGTCATGCGCCTGATACCAACGGCTGGCTGTTCCAGGTACTGTCGGATGGCGAACAGGCGCTCAAAACTTGCGCCGTCCCGGATATGCGCGACATCCTTGCCATTGCCCAGGTTGCGCTCGTACTTTGCCGCCACGGCTATGTCGGTGGCTTGACAACCGTCAATGATGTGCAGTCGCTCTGCCACTGGCACCTTTACACCGCCGGGGCCATCGACAAACTCGTCGGCACGCAGGCGACGGTCAAACCGTCGAATAGACAGCACCGGGTCCGGTATGCGCAAGACATCGACTCCGGCGACATGGTCTTGTCCGTACCTGCGCAGGCTCATGCGTGACGCCAGCTTCATGCAGAAATGTTCATTGGCGACCATGAACGGCAGGGCGGAGTTCAATGACTCAGGTTTGAGAATATGGGTGGATGACAAAGAACCATCAACTAAAAAGAGTCGGTCGCCCACACGATTTATCAGCAGCTTGTCCTGAAAGCCGGCGATAGACATTCGGACGCTGCCGTCCCAGACCGTGAAGGGCAGCTCGTTGCGGCGCTCGATGCGCTCTTGCAGCTCCGAATGCATGAGTTCACGACACTGGGGCTCTAGCGCTTGCGGGGTCTGACCGGCCGGCAGAAACGTCACCGCACCCGTGGTCTCCCGGCCCAAATATCGGATGAGCCCAAAAATGTTGTTCTTTTGGATGTTCGAGTGGACCGACGCGACGTCCAACGCCCGACCTTCAGGCAAAAGATTTTCCAGAAAGCGCCGAATTGACGACGATGTTGCTTTGCCATCCAGGGGCAGATGGGGAGACAGCGCATAACCATGGCGGTCAGCCACCCACGTTGGGCTGTAGGTCAGGCTGAAGGTATCTTGCTCCGGATGGAACGTCAGTCTTGCGACAAACGCTTGCCCGACAAATAGGTCCAGCGCGTACTCGTTTGCACTATTCATCACGTTCGCTCGTGAACTCGGATTTCAGCAAAACGGCATCGCAAGCAGGCATCACCAGCATTCGCAGTCCCAACCCGTCGAGAACGTTGAGCAGTTTCTCCATCGTGATGGGTCTGCCGTTTTCGAGCCGAGACATCAAGTCGCTGGAGACAAAGCACAGCGCGGCGGCATCATCGATCCGCAATTTGGCCAGCGCACGTTGGTTGCGCACAACCTGTCCAAGGTCCTCAAGCTTGCGTATTTCTTGAGGCGTGGACGGGTTAATTGGTGGGAGTTTTCTTGACATAGTTTCGATTTAGCGAAATTATGACTGGATATTGGGATTTTTTCAAATAGTTTCGGCTAAACGAAATATAAATCTTTTTAACAAAGAATGCATTTTTATTTCGTTTAAACGAAATTTCATTAATTGGCGTTTGTCGCCGATCATGCCATGGCAGCACTTTGAAAAGTACGAAAGCTCAAGTGCGAGCCATTCTTATTTTCTATCAGCCTGCAAACCAAAGGCGTCATCACCCGACAGCTCCAGCTGCATCATGATCATGTTGACCAAGGCCGCCACCGAGGGACGGCCGGTTTCCACCTGAAAATTCGCGGTCTCGCTGTACAGCGGGTCGCGCTCGGCGTAGAGGTCGCGCAGGCGCTGCAGCGGGTCGGCCACTTGCAACAGGGGGCGATGCTTGTCGTGGCGCAGGCGGCGAAACAACTCGTCGGGCGATGACTTCAGGTAAATCACTTTGGTACGCGCGTGCAGGTGCCGCCGGTTTTCGGGCCGCAACACCACGCCACCGCCGGTGGACACCACGCCCTCGGGCTTTTGCGTGAGTTCGTCGATCACCGAGGCTTCAAGATCGCGAAAGCGGTCTTCGCCCTCGCGTTCGAAATACTCGCGGATAGCGCAGCCAAGCCGCTGCTCTATCACATGGTCGGAATCAAAAAAGGGAAATTGCAGCCGCCGGGCGAGTTGCCGCCCGACAGTGGATTTGCCTGAGCCTGGGAGGCCGATGAGGGAGATCACGCAAATGAAGACTCTTAGAAGCTATAAGGCGAAGGCGGTAGATAGCAAAATTCACCCTTAGGATCATCATCAAGCGTGGATGTTGCTAGACGGAATATTGTTGACTTACTGGTCTCTGTACCGTTAGAGCTCACTGTCGCAGTCAATCTGTTTACCACCCAGAGTGCCGAACCTTTCAGGTATGTCAAATTAAACGCAGCTGTACCGTTGATATCAGTTGTTACAGTAGCTGGAATGCCTCCGCCATCAGAGTTAGACGGCGTCAGCGCTAAATCCAAGGTGCCAGTGGGCGGTGGTGCAGCCGAAGGACAACTTCCTGCCTCTATGGCTAAGGCGAGAAGCGTACGAGTCCCGTCTTCGCCAGCATCCCTAGAGCCATTGCCGTTCACATCCTCTGTGCAATAGGTTTTTTCAACAGTGCAAGCTGGACCGGTGCTGAACGCTACAGGACGCATGCGTAAGGTCACAACTTGATTAGCCACCGGGTTATTATTGGCATCCGTGATCTGAACAGAATACGCTTGCACGTACAAGGTCTTGTCGGTGCTTTCATCCAACACAGAAGCTGGGCCAAAAGTTACGGACAGAGCCTGCCCGCCGACCGTTAACAAGACATTGTTGTTCGACGGCAAGGCTCCAGTTTGGACGGCAGTTCCCTGAATCCTTGCAGAAACAACAATGCCATTTGAAATTGATGCAACCGAACCAGAGGTAAAAGTTGCACTCGCAGTACCTGCGCTATTCGTGTAGGCAAGCGCTGGCGTCAATGATTCTCCAGCCCCTGGACCACCCGTCATGGTGAAAAGTATTGGCACATTTGCAACGGCCTGATCGTTCAGACCGTCGGAGGCGATTGCCCGGGCGGTAAGTGTTAGTGAGTTTTGACCACCATCTGCCAACGAGATAGGAAGAGTAGTTTGACTGGCGTTGAGCAGAATTTTGTTGGCAGCTGACACTGGAGGTGAGACCACAATAGTTACATTCGCAATATTCTTTAACGTGTCGATGACCGTAACTGTTGCAGTTCCCGCCTGTATTGCAGTCAAAGTTGCAGTAGCAATGCCCGAGGCAACGGGAATACTTTGACTTACTTGCCCATTGGCGAAGGAACCTAAAGTTGTCGCAAATGTTACCGAAGTGGCGCCAGCAGGTGCTGAAACGGTAATTGTTTGAGATGCATTGGTTTCCAGCACGGAATTATTGGAAGGAGAAGTAACTGCCAAAACGGCTGCTGGCGCCCCACTGGTATATGCCTGAGACGCGGCATTGCCCAACGCAGAAACATTTACAACAGCGCTGCCAGCCTTCAATCCAGAAACTGTGACCTGTGCAACACCCGCACTATTGGTTTTTGCCGAAGCCACACTCAAACCAAGAACCAAAGGGTCAGTTACTGCAAAGGAAACATCAACGCCTGAGAGTGAGGCTCCCGAAAAACTCTTAACTGCGGCGCTTATTGTTGAAGTCGCACCACCCACGATCAACGAGGTACTACCGGCATTGGTTAGAGCAATACTAGCGCCAACAACCTTGATTTGAGTGGTAGCAGGGCTTGCAGTGCAATTCGTACATGAAGCGGTGACTGTGGACACTCGATTTGTTTGATCAGAAGACACAGCGGTCATAGTGACAGTTGCCCCATCTGCGGTGGTAACAACCGATGGAGTACTCAGAATGACACCATTCGTAGCCGCAACATCAATCTTTGCACCGTTCACGGATGCGTTACCGCTTGTCAGAGCAAACAGCGTGAGCGTTAATGTAGATGTGCCATCTGCATTTAGGGTATCTAGAATTGAATTGATCCTGAGAGATGCAACGCTCAAATTTACGGATTCTGGTGTAGTCACTTCCGAGTCCGGTGGCGGTACTGTAGAACCCGAACCGGCAATCGGCGTCCCGGCACTCCCCCCACCCCCTCCGCAAGCAACCAAAGCCAATGTCAACCCCAGCGCCGCAATGCGTTTCATGAAACTCATAATTAATATCCCTTGATAAACACTTGATTATTTAAAATTACCGAATCGCTTTCTCGGTAATGATTCGTGGCGTCACAAACACAAGCAGCTCCCGTTTGGTTTGTGTTTTGGAATTGTTTCTAAACAAGCCTCCGACTCCCGGCAAGTCCCCAAACCAGGGCACCTTAGCCGAATCATTGGACTCGACAATTTCAAAGATTCCGCCAATCACCACAGTCCCACCGTTGTCAACCAGGACTTGGGTCACAACATTTTTGTTATTGATGGCCGGGCCCGCATTGGTATCCACACCACGTGAATCCTTGCTGACGTCCAGGTCCATGATGATGGTTCCCTCAGGGGTGATGCGAGGCGTAACCTGGAGCTTGAGTGAGGCGTCCTTGAATTCAGTCGTGCAGGTAGAACTGGTGCCGCCGGAGCAGTTGAGATAGGGAATTTGCTCGCCCTGTTTGATCGTCGCCTGCTTGCCGTCTGCTGTCACGACACGCGGACTCGACACCACCCGGCCTTTGCTGTCGGCCTCCAACGCGGAAATTTCCAGATTCAGGAATCGATTGGCGACCGCGCTGAAAATGGAGATGGCAAAGGTTGCCGGCGTCTGCCCCAAGGCACCCACAGCGGGCAAATTGACAAAATTGCCTGATAAGTTTGGCGAGCCACCCGCACCGCTGGAAGCAACCGCATCGCTGTAAGTGTTACCAATGACCGCCCGATTGGCGCCTGATATCTGGTAACCGCCATCGCCACCTTGCTGAGCCCGGAGGTCAAGCGCACCAAATTTGACGCCCAGTGATTTGCCAAAATCTTCGGTGGCCTCTACGATGCGCGCCTCGATCATCACTTGACGCACCGACACGTCGAGCTTTTGCAAAAGCAGCAGCACTTGCTCCAGTCGGGATGGCACGTCGGTCACAAATAGAAGATTGGTACGCGGGTCGGCAGTGGCGTTGCCGCGCGCACTGAGCACACGCCCGGCGCTTTTTTCGCCGCCACCTTCACCGGTCAACTGTTTGGCAATGTCTTCTGCCTTGGCATAACTCATCTGAAAGGTTTCAGTCTGTAGCGGCTCCAAGGTGAGTGTCGCGGCCTTTGATTCGAGCTCCAATTTCTCTTTGGCAATAATTTCCTCTTTGGGCGCAATCCAGAGCACGTTGCCGGTCTTGCGCACGCCCAAGCCTTTGGCTTGCAAGATGATGTCGAGCGCCTGATCCCAGGGCACGTCTTGCAAGCGCAAGGTGACAGAGCCGGTGACAGAATCAGACGTGATGACGTTGAAGTTGGTGAAGTCGGCAATCACCTGCAGCAGCGAGCGAATCTCGATGCTCTGGAAGTTTAAGGACAGTTTTTGACCGCTAAAGCCAGGCCCTTGTGTCAGCTTGGTGGGGTCTTCCTTGACCGGCTTGACCTCCAGCACAAACTGCTCGTCAGTCTGGTAAGCGCTGTGCACCCACACCCCCTGTGGCACGATTTCCATGCGAACCCGGTCGCCGGTCTGGCTGGTGGTGATGGTTTTGATGGGGGTGCCGAAGTCGTTCACATCGAGGCGGCGGCGCAGGCCTTCGGGCAGGCTGGTTTTCATGAATTCGACCACCAGCAACTGGCCCTGCTGACGCACATCCACGCCGACCTGGCTGTTGGGCAAGGACACCACGACGCGGCCAGCGCCCTCGTCGCCACGCCTGAAGTCGAGGTCGCGCAGGGGTTGCACATCACGGCTCTGGTTTTCGGCAAAGAGCTGGGCTGACGGCGTCGGCGCCGAACCGGCCAGGGCATCCAGCACCACCAGCAGCGACTTGCCTTGCCATTGGGTTGTGTAGGTGGTGGCTTGCTTGAGGTTAAGTACCACGCGGGTGCGGTCGCCGGCCTGCACCACGCTGACCGTGCGCAGGTTGCCCTGGTTGACTTCAACGGTAGAGCGCCCGATGGCGCTGGTGACGTTAGGGAAATCGAGCGCAATGCGCGCAGGCGACTGAATGGTAAAACCGGTGGGCGCTGTGGTGAGCGCTTCGCTCAGGTCAATCTTGACCACCTCGACGCCTCTTTGCACGGTGCCTGAAACCGACTCGATGGCCACTTGCGCTTGCGCCAGGGCTGACGTCAGCAGCAAACTCAAACCAAGTGCCAACTGTTGCCACCAGCGACCCGTCCAACCAATATGGCGATGTTTCATTTTGACCTCTCTTGCAACAGCAAACTGGCTGTGCGCTCTACCCATTCACCCACGGCATCTTGCACGATTTCGCGCAAGGTGACTTCGTTTTCGACAATCTTGATGACTTTTCCGTAGTTTTGCCCCAAGTAGTCGCCCAGCTTAACCTGATACAGGAGCGGGCCGATCTTGACCAGAGCCACCGGCTGCTTGCTCGACACCATGCTGCCCACCAGGGCCATGGCGTCGAGCGGGAACTCTTCCAGCGGCTCTTTGCGGCGCGCCAGTTCTGGCGCAATCAGGGCGCCATTGGCTGCCGCCTGGTTGGCGTCATTGCTCAGCACCATGATGAGCTTTTGCTTGTTGTACGGATCCAGTTCAGCGAACAGGTTGTAGTTTTCGGGTTTGAAGGGCTTGGGCGCCGAGACCGGTTTGATCTTGGGCTGTGTTTGGACCTTTTGCTGTGCCATCCATTGGCTTAATTCGTCTTGCGAGGAAGAGCCGCAAGCCGTCAAAAGGCCCATCACCAAGCATAAAACAGCAGTTTTAAAAAGCTTCATGGTCATTTCTTCGGCTTGGCGGTGGCTTTGCGCTGCGCATCGATCTCGTTGATGTCGAGATAGCGGAATGTTTTGGCGGTCACGTTCATGGTCAGAGCGCCCTCTTTGGCCACGGTGATGTCCAGATTGTTGAGCGTGACAATGCGCGACAGGTTGGCAATGTCAGAGGCAAAAGCGCCCATATCGTGGTAGCGCCCGGTAACACGCAGGGCAATTGGCAGCTCTGCGTAATAGTCGCTCACCACCACCTGACCCGGCCGAAACAACTCAAACTGCAAGCTGCGGCCCAAGCCAGACTGGTTGATGTCAGACAGCAGGGCGTCCATTTCAGCCTTGCTGGGCAGTTGTTTTTCGAGCTGGGTCACATACTGCTGAACCTGCTCGCGTTGCTTGGTCAGCGCTTCAAGGTTGACGGCCTTGGCCAGCTTGGCTTTGTAGTCGTCGCGCAACTTGAGTTCTTCGGCGTGCGCTTGCACCAGTTCTTCTTCGACATCAGACAACCAGACAAACCAGAGCACCACCACGCAGGCGGCTGCCACAAGCGCAAAAACAGCAAAGCGGGGCAACAAAGGCCAACTGGACGGGTCTTTGCTGTCGAGATGCCGAAACTGTTTGGCAACGGCCTCAAACCGCTTTTTGAAATCGTCTTGGATGCTTGGATTCTTGGCCATCATGCCCACCTTTAGCTAGCCACCGCAGCAGAGGCGGGTGCCTGGGGTGCTTCGCTGGCGCGAACCAGTTTGACCCTGATCTGAAAGTTGGCCACCCGGCGCACATCGCGCGCGTTCAGACTGGCGGTGCCGGCCACAATCTCGACCAACTCAGGGCCACTGAACCAGGGCGAATTGTTGGCCAGGTTGCGCAGCAGTTCGGATACCCGTTCGTTGGATTGGGCGACACCTTGCAAGGCGACATTCTGGCCGTTTTGCTGCATCGATGTGATGTAAACCCCTTCGGGCAGCTGCTGCACCAGTTCCGTCAAAAGGTGCACCGGCATATTGCGGTCGGCCTGCAGGTTCTCAACGGCCTGTTGACGCGCCAACAAAGCGGCAATTTCACCCTCAAGGCCGGCAATGTCCTTGATTTGGGCGTCGAACTTGGCGATATCGGTTTTCAGCATCTGGTTTTTGTCCTGCTGGTCCGAAATTTGCGCCTCGAACCAGGTGTAGACCAGCACAGATAGCAAGACGCCCATCAGCACAGACAAACCCAGGCCGAGCGTGAACTGCTCTTTGCGGCGTTTTCGGGCCAATTCCCGATGCGGAAGCAGGTTAATCAGAATCACTTCGAAAACCTCCGCAAAGCCAAACCGCAGGCGGTCAGGTAAGAGGGCGCATCACGCAACAGTTTTTTCTGCCCGATGCCCTCGACGATGTGCATGCCCTTGAAAGGGTTGGCGATCATGCAAGGAAAACCGGATTGCTTGGTGACTGAGGCAGTCAGGTTTGTCAGAGCGGCAGAGCCGCCGGCCAGCATGACCAGGTCCACCTTGTTGTGGGTGGTGCTGGTAAAGAAGAATTGGAGCGCGCGGCTGATTTCCTGCACCAGGCTTTCGATGAAGGGCTTGAGAACGGTTGCCTCGAAGTCTGCCGGCAATTCGCCACGGCATTTTTTGGTTTCGGCTTCTTCGTAGGAAAAACCATATTGCAGCACGATCAACTGCGTAAGTTGGGCGCCACCAAAGGCCTGGTCGCGGTCGTAAAGAACTTCGTCGTTGCGTATCACCTGCATGCTGGTGGTCAGCGAGCCGACTTCAAACAAGGCCACGATGCTGTCTGCGGCAAGGTCGGGCATGTCGGCAATCAAGCGGCTGGCAGCCAACCGCGAGGCGTATGACTTGACGTCAACCACCACGGGCTTGAGCCCGGCGGCTTCGGCCAGACCTTGCAGGTCTTGCACTTTTTCGCGCCTTGAGGCCGCAATCAAAACATCAATGTCGCCTTGTGAACCTGCGCTCGGGCCCAAAATGCAAAAGTCCAGACTGACTTCATCAAGCGGAAAGGGGATGTACTGATTGGCCTCGGACTCGACCTGCATTTCCAGTTCTGCGTCTGACATGCCACCCGGCAAGACGATTTTTTTAGTGATGACGGAGGATGGCGGCAAGGCCATGACCACATTTTTGGTTTTGGCGCCGGTCATCTTGATCAGGCTACGCACTACGTCGGCAACCTCGTCAAATAACTCAATGTTGCCGTCTTTGATACAACCGCTTGCAAGTGGCAGCACGCCACAGGCTTCCAAAACCAGATTGTTGTCTTTGTCGCGCCCCAACTCAACAAGTTTGACACTCGAGGCGCCAATGTCCAGGCCCACCAAGGCGGCAGGTTGTTGGCTAAATAATGATCTCAAGGAAATCAACACAATCCCCAGACAAGGTAAAAAATCAAGGCAATTCTTAAGAAATTACATGAATGCTAGCAGCAAGCTTGTTGTAACGTAAAGAAAATTTTGCATTTATGCAAAAGCTAATGTTGCCAAATATAGATGCTAGAACCCAAAAAAGCCGCTCCTAGCACAGAAATAAAGGTAAAGAATTGATCAGATTCGCGTTTGATACAACTATTGCAATGCTAACCTAAGCACGGCAGATGTCCTGATTTTTATAATGGACAGAATCACTTAACCGCTTATATGACCGTCAACTCTCCCACCTCACCCAAAAAATCAAAGCGCCCGGCGTTGCATTGGACGATCAGACTGATCTTATGGACTGGCGGACTGTTGTTGGCAGGCGCCACCACCTTGGTGCTTCTGGTGGGCATCGCCCTGGCGGTCGCCTACCCCAACCTGCCAGACATTTCTGATTTGTCCGACTACCGCCCCAAGCTGCCGCTGCGCGTTTTTTCTGCCGACAACAAACTGATTGGCGAGTTTGGCGAGGAGCGCCGCCATCTCACGCCCATCAAGGACATCCCCAAAGTGATGAAGGACGCTGTGCTGGCCATTGAAGACGTGCGGTTTTACGAGCATGGCGGCGTGGACTACAAAGGCATTTTGCGGGCCGCACTGGCCAACCTTGGACGCATCAAGAGCCAGGGCGCGTCAACCATCACGATGCAGGTGGCGCGTAATGTGTACCTGACCTCCGAGAAAACCTACACCCGCAAAATTTACGAGATTCTGCTGACCCTCAAGCTGGAGCACCTGCTCACCAAGGACCAGATTCTTGAAATCTACATGAACCAGATTTTTCTGGGTAACCGGGCCTATGGCTTTGCTGCGGCGTCCGAGGCGTATTTTGGCAAGTCACTGCAAAACATTTCCATTGCCGAGGCAGCGATGCTGGCCGGTTTGCCCAAAGCGCCATCGGCCTACAACCCGATCAACAACCCCAAGCGTGCCAGGTCGCGCCAGCTCTACATCATTGAACGGATGCTGTTTAACGGCTTTATCACCCCCGAACAGGCCGATGCCGCCAAGCGCGAGCCGCTCACGGTCAGATCGAACGCCGGCGACCCCCGCATCCACGCTGAGTTCGTGGCTGAAACCGTGCGTCAGCTGATGTTTGCGCAATATGGCGATGCCATTTATACCCGGGGTTTGAACGTTTTCACCACCCTCGACACAGCCCAGCAGAACGTCGCCTACCAGGCGTTGCGCAACGGCATCATGAACTATGAACGGCGCCAGTTTTACCGGGGCCCGGAAAAGTTCGTCAGCCTGCCGTCCGACCCGCAAGCCATGGACGACGTGATTGACGATGTGTTGCAGGAGCACCCGGACAATGGCGATGTGATGTCAGCCGTGGTACTGGACGCCTCCAGCAAAAAAATTCAGGTCATCCGGCAAGATGGGGAAATTATCGAAATCACCGGCGAAGGACTCAAGCCGGTCTTGTCGGGCTTGTCTGACAAGGCGGCGGCCAACATCAAAATTCGCCGCGGCGCCGTGATCCGGGTGGTGCAAACAGCCAAGAGCACCTGGGCAGCCACCCAACTGCCCGAGGTGGAGGGCGCCTTTGTGGCGATTGACCCGCGCGACGGTTCAATCAAGGCGCTGGTGGGCGGCTTTGATTTTGAAAAAAACAAGTTCAACCACGTCACCCAGGCCTGGCGCCAGCCGGGTTCAAGCTTCAAGCCGTTCATTTATTCGGCCGCGCTGGAGGCTGGCGTGACACCTGCCACCATCGTCAATGACAGCCCACTATTTTTTGGCACTGGCGTGACCGGGGGCCAACCCTGGGAACCCAAAAACTACGACGGCAAGTTTGAAGGCCCGATGAGCATGCGCCGCGGCCTGGCCAAGTCGAAAAACATGATCTCGATCCGTATTTTGCAAACGGTAGGCCCCCAAAATGCCCAGGCTTGGGCCGCCCGCTTTGGTTTCGATGCAGCCAAACACCCCGCCTACCTGACCATGGCGCTCGGTGCCGGCTCGGTCACGCCAATGCAAATGGCCACCGCCTACTCGGTCTTTGCCAACGGCGGCTACCGCGTCAATCCGTGGTTGATCAGCCATGTGAGCGACCAGAAAGGCAAGCTGATCATGCAAACCCACGCGCCCATGTTGAATGAGACGATGCGCGCCATCTCGCCGCGCAACGCCTTCACCATGAACAGTTTGCTACAGGAAGTCACCCGCTCGGGCACAGCCGCTTCAGCACAGGCCAGGCTCAAGCGACCCGACCTTTACGGCAAGACAGGCACCACCAATGATTCGCTAGACGCGTGGTTTGCCGGCTACCAGCCAACCCTGGCTGCCGTCGCCTGGATTGGTTACGACACGCCCAAAAAACTGGGCGCGCGTGAAACCGGTGGTGGCTTGAGCTTGCCCGTCTGGATCGACTTTATGGCGCAGGCCTTGAAAGACGTGCCGGTGATGCAGTATGGCGTGCCTGAAGGCGTGACCAACCTGGGCGGCGAATGGTTTTACGACGAGTATGCAGGCGGCGCCGGCATCACCAGCCTGGGCCTGAACGATGCGTCTGACCCGGGTCAACCCCAGATCATTCCCTTACCAGAGGCTGACGAAAAAAACAGGATTTTGGACTTGTTCAGATAGGCTGGCGCATCATGGCGCAAACGTCAGCGGCTGCCCCGCCTGCTCGCTGGCATAGCGTGACAGCGAGCCAAAAAACTCGCCCTGGCCTTTGGTGTCCATCCATTGTTCACCATCAAACTGGTAATGAAAACCGCCGCATCGCGCAGCAAGCCAGATCTCATGCAATGGCTTTTGCAGGTTGATGACGATCTGGCTGCGGTTGGCAAACACCAGGGTGATCATGCCGCCGGTGCGCTGGTTGTCGATGTCAGCCGAGGTGTCATCGTTGATGCGGTCGCAACGGGCCTCGATGACCTTGAGCACTTGCTCCGCGCGATCCATGAATTCTGAGTCAGTCATTACAATTTCACCATGCTGTTGATTCCCCAAATTCTAGTGCGCGCCTTCGCCCTTGGTGCCAGTGCGGCTCTGATCGCCTGCGGCCAGCAGGGGCCGCTTTATTTGCCGCCAGACGCCGCCCCCCAACAGGTGCCTCAGCCTGAGCCTGTGTTGCCAGCATCCGGCAACACCCAAAACATCCTGCAACCGGCAAACTCTGCCTCAGCACCGCACTATCAATGAGTTCACCACGCTTACCTGGCCAGCCCCACCTTGCTTACCAAGGTAATGAACTCTTTCTCGAAGAGATCAACCTGAGCGCCCTGGCGAAGCAATTCGGCACGCCCTTGTTTGTTTACTCCAAAGCCGCCATGCTCGCTGCGCTGGCGGCTTACCAGCGCGGCTTTGCCGGGCGCCAGGTGCAGATTTGCTACGCCATGAAAGCCAATTCCAGCCTGGGCGTGATCCAGTTGTTTGCCCAGGCGGGTTGTGGTTTCGATGTGGTGTCGCTGGGCGAACTCAGCCGCGTGCTGGCCGCAGGCGGGCAAGCCAGCCGCATCATCTTTTCCGGCGTGGGCAAAACCCGCGCCGAGATGCGCGCCGCGCTGCAAGCGGGTATTGGCTGCTTCAATGTGGAAAGCGAAGCCGAACTGGAAGTGCTCAACGAGGTCGCCATAAGCCTGGGTCGGCAAGCGCCGGTAAGTGTCCGCGTCAACCCCAATGTGGACCCGCAAACCCACCCGTACATTTCCACCGGTCTGAAGGGCAACAAATTCGGCATTGCGCATGAGCGCGTGGTGCAAACCTACCAGCGCGCAGCCGCCCTGCCCGGCCTGCGCATTGAGGGCATCGACTGCCACATTGGTTCGCAGATTACCCAGGAGGCGCCGTACCTGGATGCCATGGACCGCATGCTTGACCTGGTGCAAGCCCTTGAGTCTGCTGGCGTGCCGATTCGCCACATCGACCTGGGCGGCGGCCTGGGCATTGACTACAACGGCGAAACCCCACCTGTAGCGGACGCTTTGTGGGCCAATCTGCTGGCCAAACTTGATGCCCGTGGTTTCGGCCAGCGCGCGCTGATGATCGAACCCGGCCGCTCGCTGGTGGGCAACGCAGGCGTGTGCCTGACCGAGGTGCTGTACCTCAAGCCAGGCGAGCAAAAGAACTTTTGCATTGTCGACGCCGCCATGAACGACCTGCCGCGCCCGGCCATGTACCAGGCTTTTCACCAGATCGTGCCAGTCACACGGCGCAGCGTCCCGACCGAAACCTGGGAAGTGGTCGGCCCGATCTGCGAAAGCGGCGACTGGCTCGGCCACGACCGTGACTTGAGCGTGCAGCAGGGCGACTTGCTGGCGGTGCTGTCGGCGGGCGCCTACTGCATGAGCATGGCAAGCAACTACAACACGCGCAACCGCGCCGCCGAGCTGCTGGTGGACGGCGGCCAGGCCCACCTGATTCGCGAGCGTGAGAGCTACGCGGATCAAATTCGACTTGAACGCTTGCCACTGCCCGCGACTTTGGCCAGATAGCGCCACAGGCGCCACCCCAGCAAGGCTGCCAGCACAGCGGCGTACACGGCCACTTCGGCAAAGTCGTTTTTACCGGCGCGCATCCAGAAAAAATGCAGGATGGCCAGACCGGCCACCACGTAAACCGCCTTGTGCAGGCGTTGCCAGTTTTTGGCACCCATGGCCTTGATGGCCCGGTTGAACGAGGTCAGCGCCAGGCTGGTGAGCAACACAAAAGCAGTAAAGCCCACCAGAATGAAAGGCCGCTTGGCAATGTCACGGGCGATGTCGGCAACATCGAATGCCATGTCAAAACCGCTATAGCTGAGCAGGTGCAACACCGCGTAAAAGTAAACAAACAGGCCCAGCATGCGACGAAAGCGCGCCAACGCCGCGTAACCGGTGAGCACCCGCAAGGGCGTTACCGCCAGCACCACGCACAGCATGCGCAGCGTCCAGTCGCCCGTGGAGCGCACCAGCGCCTCGGCGGGGTTGGCGCCCAATTGGTCGAAAACCGCGGCCCACAGCAAATAAAAAAACGGCAGCAAGGCTACGCTGAAGACCAGCGGCTTGGCTGCCTTGCCCTCACCGCGCTGCATCAAAAGTATTTTTTCAGATCCATGCCGGCGTACAACTGGCCCACCTGCGCCTCGTAGCCGTTGAACAGCAGCGTCTTGCGCTTTTTGGTGAACAGGCCGTCTTCGCCAATGCGGCGCTCGGTGGCCTGGCTCCAGCGCGGGTGGTCCACGTTGGGGTTGACGTTGGAATAAAAGCCGTACTCATTGGCGGCGGCCTTGTTCCAGGCGGTGGCAGGCTGCTTGTCGGTAAAGCGGATTTTGACCAGGCTCTTGCCGCTCTTGAAGCCATATTTCCACGGCACCACCAGGCGCAAGGGCGCGCCGCTTTGCTTGGGCAGCACTTCGCCATACATGCCAAACGCCAGCAGCGCGAGCGGGTGCATCGCCTCGTCCAGGCGCAGGCCTTCCACGTAGGGCCAGTCAAGCACTCTGGAGCCCACGCCCGGCATCGTCTTGGGATCGGCCAGGGTGACAAATTCAACGTATTTGGCGCTGCCCAGCGGCTCCACTTTTTTGATCAATTCGGACAGGGAATACCCAACCCACGGAATCACCATCGACCAGCCCTCAACGCAGCGCAGGCGATAAATGCGCTCTTCCTGAGCGCTGAGCTTGAGCAAGTCTTCCAGTGCGTAGCGGCCTGGCCTTTTGATCAGGCCTTCAATCTCCACCGTCCAGGGGCTGGTTTTAAGCGTGTGCGCGTTTCTGGCCGGGTCGGCCTTGTCGGTACCAAATTCATAGAAGTTGTTGTACGTGCTGGCGTCTTTGTACGCGGTCACTTTTTCCATGCTCAAGGCGCCACTCACTGCTGTTTTGCCGCGTGACAGTGCAGCTTGCTGGCCGGGTGGCGTCCAGCTTTGCGCAAATGCTTCGCGCGCAGCCCAAGATGACAGCGCGGCACCGGCGACGCCAGTGGCCATCAACCTGATCAGATCGCGGCGCGATTGGTAGGCAGCCCTTGAGGTGATCTCACTGGGTACAGGATGAACAAAGCCTTGGGCATTGGTTTTGATGAGCATGGTGGTTTCCTTGAAGCTTCTGGTCGACTGAGGATAGGTGTTCCTGCAAAAACCTGCTGTTTCTGGGAAATATGACCACCTGGGAACGCGGCCACAGGTAAAAAAATAGGCGGGTTGCTTGGAACAACCCGCCTATTTTTTTTCAGAAGAAATCAAAAAATCAATGCAGCCCGGCAATGTAATCAGCCACGGCCTTGATTTCGCGGTCATTGAGCTTGGCGGCAATTTGGGTCATTTGCAGGCTGTTGTTGCGCACGCCGTCGCGGAAGGCGGTCAACTGTGCAACGGCATAGTCTGCATGCTGGCCGCTCAAACGCGGGTACTGGGCCGGAATGCCTGCGCCATTGGGGCTGTGGCAGCCTGCGCAGGCCGGGATTTGGCGGTCTGCAATGCCGCCACGGTAAATTTTCTCACCCAGCAAGACCAGGTCTTTTTCCTTGGCGGCACCGGGGGTGGCCTTCTTGCTGCTGACCCAATAGGCTATATTTTTCATGTCGTCTTCGCTCAACATTGCAGCCATGCCAGTCATGATCGCGTTTTGGCGCTTGCCAGCCTTGAACTCGGTGAGCTGCTTGATAAGGTATTCAGGGTGTTGCTGCGCCAGTTTAGGATTCACCGGGATCAGCGAATTGCCATCAGCGGCATGACAAGCGGCGCACACCCCCGCAAAACTGGCCTCGCCTTTGGCCAGGTCCGGCTTGGCCGAAGCTGCGGCTTCACTCGCAACACTCGAAAAAGCAGTGGTGATCAACGCGGCAGTAAGGGTGAATGTGGCAATCAGCTTCATAAGTGGACGGGTCAAGTGAAAGTAGGAAAAGCGTCTGAATTCTACAATGGCTCAATTCAACAGCGTTCACCTCATGACAATTCCACTCAGCCCATCCGCCCCAAACACTTCTGGCTCTGGCGAGCCCGGCCTTCAAACCGTGAGTCCTGTCGTGGCTTTGGGCTGGCTTCACACCGCCAAATTTCTCACCACCGCGCCACAACTGCATTTTTTGCCGCCTTTGGAAGTGCCCGAAATTGCGTTTGTAGGCCGCTCCAATGCGGGCAAGTCCACCTGCATCAACACGCTGACGCAGCAAAAGCAGCTGGCCTTTGCCTCCAAAAAACCCGGGCGCACCCAGCACATCAACCTGTTTTCTTTGGGCAAGCAAGGCGCGACGGACGCGGTGCTGGCTGACCTGCCGGGTTACGGCTATGCGGCGGTGCCCAAGCAGGACAAAATTCGCTGGCAACAGGTGATGGCCAACTACCTGGTAACGCGCGAAAACCTCAAGGCGATTGTGCTGATGTGCGACCCGCGCCACGGCCTCACCGAGCTCGACGAAGTGTTGCTCGATGTGGTGCGGCCGCGCGTTGAAGAAGGCCTGAAATTTCTGGTGGTGCTGACCAAGGCAGACAAACTCACGCGCGCCGAGCAAAGCAAGGCGCTGGCGATCATGCAACTGCAAGCCGGCGGCGGTGAAGTACGCCTGTTTTCAGCCACCAAGCGCCAGGGCGTTGAGGGGGTGGCCACGCTGCTGTGGCAATGGGCGCACCCTGACGTGCAACAGCCAGGCGGCGCGGGACTCTGACACCAGGGCGAGCAATTCGCCAGCAAAAACCAGCGAACGCTGCCTCAAGCAGTTCGTGAGTGATTACAAGCCTGCAGCCTCGCGCAAGGCTTGGGCTTTGTCGGTGCGCTCCCAGGTGAACTCGGGTTCTTCGCGGCCAAAGTGACCGTAGGCGGCTGTCTTTTCGTAGATTGGGCGCAACAAATCCAGCATTTGAATGATGCCGCGCGGGCGCAGGTCAAAGTGCAGGTGCACCAGGGCGGCAATTTCGTCGTCCGAAATCACGCCCGTACCTTCGGTGTAAATCGTCACATTCATCGGCTTGGCCACGCCAATGGCGTAGGCCACCTGAATCTGGCATTGCCGCGCCAGACCGGCGGCCACAATATTCTTGGCGACATAGCGGGCAGCGTATGCGGCCGAGCGGTCGACTTTTGTCGGGTCTTTGCCGCTGAAAGCGCCACCACCGTGCGGGCAGGCGCCGCCGTAGGTGTCAACGATGATCTTGCGCCCGGTCAGGCCGCAGTCGCCTTGCGGTCCACCCACCACAAAGCGGCCGGTCGGGTTGATCAGGTATTTGGTGTCAGCGGTGAGCCACTCCTTGGGCAACACCGGCTTGATGATTTCCTCGCGGATGGCCTCGTAAAAGGCATCGGTCATGCGGTCACCCAAGCTCATCTCGGGGCTGTGCTGGCTTGACAGCACCACGGTGTCGATGGAGTGCGGTTTGCCGTCCACGTAGCGCATGGTGACCTGGCTCTTGGCGTCCGGGCGCAAAAAGGGCAGACGGCCGTCCTTGCGCACTTGAGCCTGGCGCTCGACCAGGCGGTGCGCGTAATAAATGGGCGCGGGCATCAACTCGGGGGTTTCGTTGCAGGCGTAGCCAAACATCAGGCCCTGGTCGCCAGCGCCGGTGTTGAGGTGGTCGTCACTGGCGTGGTCAACGCCCTGGGCGATGTCGTTGCTCTGTTTGTCGTAAGCCACCAGCACGGCACAGCCTTTGTAGTCAATGCCGTAATCGGTGTTGTCATAGCCGATGTGTTTGAGCGTGTCTCGCGCCACCTGGATGTAATCGACATTGGCATTGGTGGTGATTTCACCGGCCAACATGACCAAGCCGGTGTTGCACAGCGTTTCAGCCGCCACGCGCGATTTGGGGTCCTGCTTGAAAACTGCGTCAAGAATAGCGTCGGAAATCTGGTCAGCCACCTTGTCGGGGTGACCTTCAGAGACGGACTCAGAGGTAAATAGAAAATCGTTTGCCATGAAAAAAGCCCTTAGTAAAAGTTAACAACCGGTGTGCGTTGCTTTGGCTTTTTGGGGCTTTCAGCGAACGCTTTAGCAGATTTGTCAATGGTTTGACAAGGCACAATGACAACCTGATTTGGGTGGCCCTTGTGTGTCGCCCTGCAAGTAGTTCCGTAACTCAGCGACGCCCGAATTTTATCTCACCCATGATCACCCTTTTCAGATTGTTGTCAGCCTGGCCTTTATGGCTGCTGCACGGCGCCGGTGTTGCCCTGGGCTGGATCGTGTTCCTGCTCTCGGCCACCTACCGGCAGCGCTTTTTGGCCAATGTACACCAAGCTGGTTTGAATTGGCGGCAATGGCGTGGCGCCATCGGTGAGGCGGGCAAGTTGGCGACAGAACTGCCCCGTGTGTGGCTGGGCCGCCCCGTGCCCGTGCAATGGGACGGCGCTGATCTTGTGGCAGCGGCGCTGGCGCGAGGGCGTGGCGTGGTGTTTTTGACGCCCCACCTGGGCAGCTTCGAGATCGCGGCGCAAGCCTATGCGCAACGCTTCGGGCAAGCAGTCAAACCGGTAACGGTGCTGTATCGTCCGCCGCGTCAGCGCTGGCTGCGCGCGCTGGTTGCCCAAGCGCGCCAGCGGCCGGGCTTGTTGTCGGCGCCGACCAGCCTGTCCGGCGTCAAACAATTAATCAAGGCGCTCAAACAGGGCGAGGCAGTCGCCTTGCTGCCTGACCAGGTGCCGCCTCAGGGCATGGGCGTGATGGCACCATTTTTTGGTCGCGAAGCCTACACCATGACCCTGTCGGTGCGCCTGGTTCAGCAAACCGGCGCCTTCGTGCTGCTGACCTGGGGTGAACGCCTGAGCTGGGGGCGCGGTTACCGGGTGCACGTGCAAGCACTGAATGACGAACTGCCGACGACGTTGCCAGAGGCGGTCCGTGCCATCAACCAGGCCATGGAAATGCTGGTGTTACATTGCCCGCAACAGTACTTATGGGGTTATGCGCGCTACAAGACGCCGCGCACCCTGGCATGATGCCTTTGACGAACTCAAACCATGGCAACACGATTTCTCCTTTTTTTAATGCGTGCTTTGGCGCCGCTACCGCTGGGCTGGGTGCGCGCGCTGGGTTGGCTTTTGGGCGAGCTGCTTTATGGGGTGGTGGGGTCGCGAAGGCGCGTGGTGCAGACCAACTTGCGCTTGTGTTTTCCGCATCTTGACGCACTACAGGTGCGCGCCCTGTCGCGCCGGGTATTTGTGCGCTTTGCCCAAGCCTGGCTGGATCGGGCCTGGCTTTGGCACGGCTCGCCCGATAGGGTTCGCGCCCGCTTGAAAATTACCGGCGCGGTGGATGAGCTCACAGGCCCTGGCCCGGTGGTCATTTTTGCACCGCACTTTGTCGGCATGGACGCCGGCGGGACGGCGTTCACGCAACAGCTGTCGCTCCCCATCACCACCATCTACACCAACCAGTCGAACAAGGTGGTGGACGCCTGGATTCTGCAGGGCCGCCAGCGCTTTGGCTCCATCAAGTTGTTCAGCCGGGCCGATGGCATCAAGGCCATTGTGTCTTCGTTGCGCCAGGGCGAGCGGCTCTATTTGCTGCCCGACATGAACTTTGGCCCGCATGAATCGTTGTTTGTGCCTTTTTATGGCATCAGCGCCGCCACCGTGCCTTCGCTGTCGCGTTTTGCCCGTTTGGGGCGCGCCAAGGTCGTCCCCGTGCTGAACCGGATGACACCCCAGGGTTATGAGGTGCAGGTGTTGCCCGCATGGCAAAACTTCCCCACCGATGACCTGCACGCCGACACAGCACTGATGAATGCGCGCCTGCAAAGCTACATCGACACCATGCCAGACCAATATTATTGGCTACACAAGCGATTCAAGGACAGGCCAGCGGGCGAGCCTGGCGTTTATCAGGCGCCCAGCGCACACATGGCACACCAATAGCAAGAGGCCCCGCAGGGCCTCTTTGAGATACGTCAGGACGATCAGGCTCGTAAAGCCGTCAGCACCTCGTCGAGCATCTTCTTGGCATCGCCAAACAGCATGCGGTTGTTTTCCTTGTAGAACAGCGGATTGTCGACGCCCGCGTAGCCGCTGGCCATGCTGCGCTTCATGACGATGCTGGTCTTGGATTTCCAGACCTCAAGCACTGGCATGCCGGCGATCGGGCTCGTTGGGTCATCCTGGGCGCTGGGGTTGACGATGTCGTTGGCGCCAATCACCATGGTCACATCGGTGGCCGGGAAGTCGTCATTGAGTTCATCCATTTCGAACACGATGTCATACGGCACCTTGGCCTCGGCCAGCAACACGTTCATGTGGCCCGGCATGCGCCCGGCCACCGGGTGAATGCCAAAACGCACGTTCACACCTTTTTCACGCAGATACTTGGTGATCTCGAACACCGTGTGCTGGGCTTGCGCCACCGCCATGCCGTAACCCGGCACAATGATGACCGACTTGGCATCGCGCAGCAGTTCAGCCGTTTCGACACTGCTGATCGGCGTAACTTCACCGGCTGGCTGCGCACCGCCTGCGGCCGCGGGCTTGGCACTGGTCGTGCCAAAGCCACCGGCAATCACGCTGATGAAGCTGCGGTTCATGGCGTTGCACATGATGTATGACAGAATCGCACCGCTGGAACCCACCAACGCACCGACCACAATCAGCAGGTCGTTGTTCAACATGAAGCCGGTGGCAGCCGCTGCCCAACCCGAATAGCTGTTGAGCATCGATACCACCACCGGCATGTCGGCGCCGCCGATGGCCATCACCATGTGAATGCCAAACAGCAGCGCGATCACGGTCATGACGATGATCGGCATCATGCCCTCTTCGACCGTGTGAACCCCCATGAAGACGCTGCCAAAATAAATCACCACCAACAAGCCGGCCAGGTTCAGCAAATGCCGACCGGGCAGCAGCATCGGGTTGCCGCCGATGCGCCCGGAAAGCTTGCCAAAGGCGATGACCGACCCCGACAAGGTGACTGCACCAATGAAAATGCCGATGTAAATTTCGAGTGCGTGAATGGTTCTGGCTGCGCCCTCGAAGCCTTCGGTGGCGGTGGGATCAACAAAAGTGGCAAAGCCCACCAGCACTGCTGCCAAACCCACCATGCTGTGCATAAAGGCCACCAGCTCGGGCATTTGCGTCATTTGCACGCTGCGCGCCAGGTAGAGGCCGATGCTGCCGCCAATCACCATGGCGCCAATGATCCAGGCGTAACCGCCACTGTTGACCTGCGGCCCGAACACCGTGGCCAGCACGGCAATGGTCATACCGATCATGCCGAACAGGTTGCCGCGGCGAGAACTTTCCTGGTTGGACAGACCGCCCAGGCTCAAAATGAACAAAATGGTTGCGCCAATGTAGGCGACTGTGGCCAGACTCGAATTCATGCGTGGCTCCTTTTATTATTTGCGGAACATGGCCAGCATGCGCTGGGTGACGGCAAAGCCGCCGAACATATTGATGGCTGTCAGGCCAACGGCCACGGCCGCGATCCAGGTGATCAGCCCGTTGGGCCGCGAAGCCGCATCCATCAACGGCGATATTTGCACCAGCGCGCCGATGGCAATGATGCTTGATATGGCGTTGGTGACGCTCATCAGCGGTGTGTGCAAGGCGGGTTTCACGTTCCACACCACCATGTAACCGATAAAGCAGGCCAGCACGAACACCGTGAAGTGCGACATGAACTCCTTGGGCGCGCTGCGGCCAATCAACCAGAACAATGCAGCTGCGACGGCAAACATGATGACCAGCTTGCCCGCCGGCATGGGCGCACTGGGCTCGCCGTGGCCTTTGGCTTTTTTGACTGCAGGCGCCGCTGCCGGTTTGGCCGCTGCGGGTGGCGCCGCCGCCACCTTGGGAGCCGGTGGTGGCCAGGTGATATTGCCTTCCTTGATGACGGTCAGGCCGCGAATGGCGTCGTCTTCCATGTTGACGTCGATGATGCCGTCTTTGGTCTTGCACAGCTCCTCGGTCAGTCGGAACAGGTTGGTGCCATACAGCGTGGACGACTGCCGCGACAGTCGCGAGACCAAATCGGTGTAGCCGACGATGGTCACACCGTGCTTGACCACCGCCTGACCTGGCTCGGTCAATTCGCAGTTGCCGCCCTGCTCGGCAGCCATGTCAACGATCACGCTGCCGGGCTTCATGCTCTGCACCATCTCGGCGGTGATCAGCTTGGGCGCTGGGCGGCCCGGGATCAGCGCGGTGGTGATGATGATGTCAACGTCTTTGGCCTGCTTGGCGTACATGGCGCGCTGGGCTTGCTGGAAGCCCTCGCTCATGACCTTGGCGTAGCCGCCGCCGCCGGAGCCTTCTTCCACATAATCGACCTTGACGAATTCGCCACCCAGAGACACCACCTGATCGGCCACTTCGGCACGGGTGTCATTGGCGCGCACGATGGCGCCCAGGCTGGAGGCCGTGCCAATGGCCGCCAAGCCTGCCACGCCGGCACCGGCAATGAAAACCTTGGCTGGCGGAACCTTGCCCGCTGCCGTGATCTGGCCGCTAAAGAATCGGCCAAAAGCGTTGGCGGCTTCGATGACGGCACGGTAGCCGGCGACACCGGCCTGTGAGGTCAGTGCGTCCATTTTCTGCGCCCGGCTCAGGGTACGCGGCAACGCGTCAATGGCCAGCACATTCACCTTTTTGGCGGCAAGCAGTTGCATCAGCTCAGGGTTTTGTGCCGGCCAGATGAAACTGATCAAGGTCTGACCTTCATGCATCAGCGCCACTTCGTCAGTGGTTGGGCCGCGCACCTTGAAGACAATGTCAGAGGCCGCCCAAAGTGATGCGGCTGTGTCGACAACTTCGGCACCGGCGGCGCGATAGGACGCGTCGTCGCAATTGGCCAACTCGCCAGCACCCGTTTCAACGGCCACCTTGAAGCCGAGTTTGATCAATTTTTCAACCACCTCAGGCACGGTGGCCACGCGTTTTTCACCAGGAAAAACTTCGCGTGGGACGCCGATGCATTGCGGGGTTTGAGGTGATGACGGAGGGGGTGAAACGACGGATTTATCCGATAAGCCTTGAGTGGTGGCACCAGCTTGCATGAAGCGTCTCCTCGTATGATTTTGGGCGGGATCGAACTAACCGGGCGAGCTTACATCAGTTTTTTCGAGTTTTGGATCGGTGACCCGTTCACTATTTGATCCATCTCAAACTTTGGGGCTAGGCGCCAACGGCGGGCCACGGCGCTCTTTGCCGATAATCCGGGCATGAATATCCGATGGAAACCCAGCGCCACCGTGGCGGCAATCATTGAACAAAACGGCAAATTCCTGCTGGTTGAAGAGCACACCCCAGAGGGCCTGCGCCTGAACAACCCGGCAGGTCACCTCGACGAAAGCGAGAGCCTGGTGAGCGCCTGCGCCCGCGAGGCGCTTGAAGAAACCACGCACCTGTTCACCCCCACGCATTTGCTCGGTGTGTATATGTCGCGTTTTCAGCGCCCGGCGCGCGCGCAGCATGCGGCCGAAGACGTCACCTACCTGCGCTTTGCTTTTTGCGGCACGCTGGGCGAAGTGCAACCGGGGCGCAGCCTCGACACCGGCATTGTGCGCACGCTGTGGCTGAACCCTGAAGAGATTCGCGCCAGCGCCGAGCGCCACCGCAGCCCGCTCATCATTGAATGCATGGAAGACTATTTGCGCGGCCAGCGCTACCCGCTTGACTTGATCCACACCCACAACAGCGTGCTCCGCCCGACGGTTCCAGCCACGGGCGGCATGGCATGAGCGCCGCGCCCGGGCGGCACCGCGTGGTGGTGGGCCTGAGCGGCGGCGTGGACTCGGCCGTAACCGCTTGGCTGCTCAAGCAACAAGGCCATGAGGTGATCGGCATCTTCATGAAAAACTGGGAGGGCGATGATGACGATGACTACTGCTCGTCGCGCCAGGATTTTCTGGATGCTGCCGCGGTGGCCGACGTGATCGGTATCGAGATCGAGCACGTCAACTTTGCCGCCGAATACAAAGACCGGGTGTTTGCCGAATTCCTGCGCGAATACAGCGCTGGGCGCACGCCCAACCCCGACATTTTGTGCAACGCCGAAATCAAGTTCAAAGCTTTCCTGGACCACGCCATGCGCCTGGGCGCCGACAAAATAGCCACCGGCCATTACGCCCGCGTGCGCTTGAATGCCGACACCGAAAAACACGAATTGCTTAAGGGTCTGGACCCGGCCAAGGACCAAAGCTATTTTCTGCACCGGCTGAATCAGAAACAACTGGCCAACACGCTGTTTCCTGTCGGTGAGTTACTGAAAACCGAGGTTCGCCGCATCGCGCTGGAGATCGGCTTGCCGAACGCCGAAAAGAAGGACTCCACCGGCATCTGCTTCATCGGTGAACGCCCATTCCGAGAATTCCTGAACCGCTACATCGCCAAGGAGCCTGGCCCGATCAAGAATGACAAAGGCCACACCATCGGCGAGCATGTGGGATTGAGCTTTTACACACTGGGCCAGCGCCAGGGCCTGGGCATTGGCGGCCTCAAGGCCAAAGGCGCGCCGCGCGGCGGTGGCGACCACGCGCCCTGGTTTGTAGCGCGCAAGGACATGGCCCACAACACCTTGTGGGTGGTGCAAGGCCACGATCACCCGTGGCTGCTGTCGAAAGAATTGGTGGCGCAAGATGGCAGTTGGGTCGCGGGTGAAGCGCCCACAGCCCAAGCGCTTGCGGCCAAGACGCGCTACCGCCAGGCGGACGCACCCTGCCAGCTGCACATGCAGTCGTTGGACGCCTTCAACCTGAACTTTTCAGCGCCGCAATGGGCCGTTACGCCGGGCCAGTCTGCTGTGCTGTATGACGGCGAAGTCTGCCTGGGCGGCGGCACAATTTCGGGCCAGGAAACATTGCCTTAACCCATGCGCGAGAGCAGGTTCTCCATGTCCTTGAGCATGGCGTCCAGGCTCTCTTTTTGGGCAGCATCGGGGGCCACGCACTGGGTCAGCTCTTGCTCCATGAAACACATGGTCATGCGCAGATAGGTACTGTCAAGCGCCTTGCGCACGGCGGAAAACTGCTGACTGATCTTGAGGCAACTCTCGCCCTCTTCAAGCATGCGCTGCACGCCCCGAATCTGGCCTTCGGCACGCTTAAGGCGATTGAGCACCTCAGTGCGGCCGGTTTCACTGGTTAACACGGTCATGCGGTGGTCCTGTCAAACGATGGGGCGATCAGTTGGCGCAACCGATTTTTGACTCAGGCACGCCCAGCTTTTTCAGAATGATGCCGAGTGGACAAAAATTGGTGAAGCCGGATTGAAACAGGTTGGCACCAACAAAAGCGGTGAACGCCAGCGCCCACTTGCTGACAAACAGCGGGCTGCCTTCAACGCCCAAGGCCAGTGAGATCATGATGAACAGGCCGGCAAAGACCAAAATATAACGTTGCACTGTCATTGCAAAAACTCCTTTGATTACTTGTTGAGACGATTGATACCGAGCAGGCCCATGACGTATTTTTCATAGATCGGCTCGGAAGTGCCTTTTTTGAGCTTGCGCATGAAATATTTCTCGTAGGCAATCTTGGCCAGGTGCACCCACTTGCCCTTTTTGAACCAGTTCACGTTGCGCGGCGGAATTTGCGGCAGCGCCACAAACGCGGCGCCGGTGTCACCCATGTCTGCCAGGCACACCGCATTCCAGGTGCCCTTGGCGGTGGCGGGTTTGCCGAGCAGATCATTGGCAATGTTGTGACAAATGGCGGTCATCATGCTCTCGATCATGTAGCCGGTTTTGGGGCAACCGGTCGGAACAGGCGTGACTTCAACCGGTGGAATGGCGACGCAGACGCCAGCCGAATAAATGTTGCGGTACGCCTTGCTACGCTGGAATTCGTCAATGATGACCATGCCGCGCGGGTTACACAACTTGGGCACCGCCGCCACCGCGTCAACGCCCTTGAAGGCGGGCAGCATCATCGACAGTTTGAACGCCACCTCGTGGTCTTTGAGCACGTTGCCTTGGTCATCAATTTGCGTGACGAACATCTTGCCAGGCTCAACTTTGGTGGTTTTGGCATTGGTAATCCACTTGACATCGCGGTTGCGAAACTCGGACTCCAGCATCGATTTGCTGTCGCCGACACCGCCGAGCCCCAGGTGGCCAATATAAGGTTCGCTGGTGACATAGGTGATGGGCACCTTGTTGCGCAATTTGCGGCGACGCAAGTCGGTGTCCAAAATCATGGTGAATTCATAAGCCGGGCCAAAGCAACTGGCGCCTGGCATGGCACCGACCACGATCGGACCGGGGTTCTTTAAAAATTCTTCGTAATCAGCAAACAAAGCCTGGGCGTGGTCCACATGACAAATGGAATGGGTCAAGCCACCGCCACCCGACTTCACCGGCCCGGCGCCTGGCACCTCGTCAAAGGCCAGCTTGGGGCCAGTGGCAATCAGCAGGTAGTCGTAGTCCAGCGTCTCGCCATCAAGCAGCGTGAGCTTGTTGGCATCGGCATCAATGTGGGTCACGGCTTTGCCGATAAAGCCAATTTTCTTACGCGCCAGATACGGCGCAATCGGCAGGGTGACGGCCTCGCGCTCGCGCCAGCCCACCGCGACCCAAGGGTTGCTGGGCACAAACTGAAAGTAGTCGGTGGCATTGACCACCGTGATGCGATGCTCGGGGGGCAGCATTTCGCGCAATTCGTAAGCTGCGGGCATGCCGCCAATGCCTGCACCCATGATGACGATGTGAGCCATGTCTTGTCTCCTGTAATGTAAAAGTTAGTGAGCGTTACCGAGGGAAGTTGGCGCCTCTTCGTGCGCTTGATGACGGCGCCAGTACAGCGCGTAATACAGTACCGGAATCACCACCAGCGTGAGCAGCGTGGAGACCAGAATACCGAAGATCAGCGAAATGGCGAGCCCGTTGAAGATGGGATCGTCCAGAATGAAGAAGGCACCAATCATGGCCGCCAGCCCGGTCAAGGCAATGGGTTGCGCGCGCACCGCCGCAGAAGAAATCACCGCCTCCTTGAAGGCAACGCCCTGCGCCACCTGCAACTCGATAAAGTCCACCAGCAAAATGGAGTTGCGCACAATGATGCCCGCCAGCGCAATCATGCCGATCATCGACGTGGCGGTGAATTGCGACTGCAGCAACGCGTGCCCCGGCATCACGCCAATGATGGTCAGCGGGATCGGCGCCATGATCACCAGCGGCGTCAAGTAGCTCTTGAACTGCGCCACCACCAGCAGGTAAATCAAAATCAGCCCGACGCCATAAGCCGCACCCATGTCGCGGAAGGTGTCGTAGGTGATCTGCCACTCTCCGTCCCACTTGACCGAATATTGGCGATAGGGGTCGCTGGGTTGGCTGATCCAGTATTCACCCAAGTCGCCGGTGCCTGGCAGCGCAGCCGCCTGCAGTTTGTCGCGAATGGCAAACAGACCATACAAGGGCGAATCGAGCTTGCCCGCCATGTCGCCGAACACGTAGCTGACGCCCTGCAAGTCCTTGGTGAAGAAGGGCTTGTCGATCACGCCATGCTCCACTTGCACCAGCTCTGACAGCGGCACCATTTGGCCATTGGCAGCGCGCAGCGGCATGGCCAAAATCGCGTCGAGCCCAACCTGATCGACCAGCGGCAATTGCAGGCGCACCGGCACCGGATATTTGGTATGGCCATCATGCAGATAGGCGGCATCGACCCCGCTCAGTGCCATGGCCGCTGTCTGCGCCACCATCGCCACCGAAATGCCCAGCGACTCGGCGCGCTGGCGGCGCACTTTCAGGTAAGCGCGGGGAGCGTCTTCTTCAAGCGAGGTATCGACACCGACAATGTCCGGGGTGGCGGCAAACGCCAGCGCCACGCGCAGGGCCAGCGCTTGGCGGCCAGCCTCATCGGGGCCATAGACCTCGGCCACCAGCGGCGACATCACCGGCGGACCGGGCGGCACCTCCACCACCTTGATGAGCGCTTGGTGGCGGTTGCCAATTTCTTCCAGCGCTGGGCGCAGACGCTGGGCAATCACATGACTTTTGTCGCTGCGGTGATGTTTATCTACCAGATTGACCTGTACGTCGCCCTGCTCGGCGTCAGCGCGCAAATAGTATTGGCGCACCAGTCCGTTGAAGGTGATGGGTGAAGCCGTGCCCGCATAGGCTTGCAGATTCAAAACCTCCGGTTGCTGCGCCAAAAATGCGCCCAGCTCATGCAGCGTGGCCGCGGTGTTTTCGAGCGGCGTGCCCGCTGGCATTTCGACCACCACCTGGAACTCGCTCTTGTTGTCAAAGGGCAGCATTTTCAGCACCACCCACTGCACCAGTGTTAACCCCACTGACAGCAGCAGCGCGGCCAAAATGCCGAGCAGCAACAGCCAGCGTTTTTTGGCACTGGTCAGAAACGGTGTCAGCACCCAGGTGAACAGACGCTGCAATTTGGGCCCCAAGCCCTTGGTCTCGGCGGCAGCGTCGGTGTGACCATGCTCACGCATCACTTTCAGCGCCAGCCAGGGCGTGACCGTGAAGGCAATGGCCAAAGAAATCGCCATGCCCAGACTGGCGTTGATCGGAATCGGGCTCATGTAAGGGCCCATCAAACCGGTCACGAAAGCCATCGGCAGCAGCGCGGCGATCACCGTCAAAGTGGCCAGAATGGTGGGGCCGCCCACCTCATCGACCGCGCCAGGAATAATTTCGCGCAAGCTGCGATCCGGGAACAGCTTTTGGTGCCGGTGGATGTTTTCCACCACCACAATAGCGTCATCGACCAGAATACCAATGGAAAAAATCAGCGCAAACAACGACACCCGGTTCAGCGTGAAGCCCCAGGCCCATGACGCAAACAGCGTGGCGGTCAGGGTCAGAATGACAGCAGCGCCCACAATGATCGCCTCGCGACGGCCCAGTGCAAAACCCACCAACAAAATCACCGAACCGGTGGCAAAGGCCAGTTTCTGGATCAGTTTGTTGGCTTTTTCAGCCGCTGTTTCGCCGTAGTCGCGGGTGATGGTGGTTTGGATATTGCCGGGAATTACGGTGTTACCGAGTTCCTGCACGCGCGCACGCACCGCTCTTGACACGTCGACAGCGTTGGTACCGGGCTTTTTGGTCACAGTCAGGGTCAGGGCCGGGTAGACCCCGCCTGGCGCCATAACCGACCCGGCCGGGCTGTCCGACGCAGTAACTGCGCTCGTGCCCGCGCCGGGTGTGTACCAGACATAGCGCTGCGGCAATTGCGCACCGGTCTCGATGCGGGCCACCTCGCGCAGGTACACCGGCAGGCCATTGCTGACGCCGACCACCACATCGCCCACGTCTTGGGCCGAGCGCAAAAATTCACCCGTTTCCACGCTCAGCATCTGGCCACCCAACACTTGCGGGTCGAGCACTGAACCCGACGGCATGCTGGCGTTGGCGGCGGCCAGCATGGCCTTGAGCGACAGCACATCGACACCACGCTCGCGCAGGCGCACCGGGTCGAGCCAAACCTGCACGGCGCGCTGCGGCCCGCCAATGGTCTGCACCTCGCGCGTGCCCGGCACCCGCTTCAATTCGGCCTCAAGGGTATGCGCCACGCGCTCCAGATCAACAGCAGGCAAGGCATCCTCGCTCCACAGCGTGACGGCCAGCACCGGCACATCGTCGATGCCCTTGGGCTTGACAATGGGCGTGAGTGTGCCCAGCTCGCGCGGCAACCAATCCTGATTGGCGTTGAGCACGTCGTACAGGCGCACCAGCGCCTCGGTGCGCGGCACGCCCACCTTGAACTGCACCGTCATCACGGCCATGCCGGGGCGTGCCACGGAATAGGTGTGCTCGATGTCGGCAATCTGGCTCAACACCTGCTCGGCCGGGCGCGCCACCATGTTGTGCACATCGACACTGCTGGCCCCGGGAAAGGGAATCAACACATTGGCCATGGTGACGTTGATCTGCGGCTCTTCCTCGCGCGGCGTCACCAACACCGCAAAAACACCCAGCAGCAGCGCCACCAGCGCCAGCAAGGGCGTGATGGCGTTGAGCTTGAAAGCCCGGGCCATGCGCCCGGAGATACCAAGTTTGGATTCGTCAGACATGCTCATGTCACTGCGCCACGTTACCAACAGGTCTGGCCCCGGCCAGGCCAGCACGTACCGGCGCAAGTGCCACCTGATCGGCGTCGCTCAGCCCCGCCAGTACCTCAACGCCTTGCGCACCATGGTCTGCGCCCAGGCGAATCGCCTTGAGCACGAAGCCCTGATTTGAGGCCACATAGACCGCCGTCAACTCGCCACGGCGCAACACGGCTGCCATCGGAATGAGCAAACGCTGCGACTGGCCAGCGGCAAAACGCACCCGCACCTGTTGGCCCGGCAGCAGTCCCTGGACCGCGCTGACGGGCAACTGCAGTCGCCATTCAATGGTTTGCGACACTGCATCTGCGGTGGGCAGGTGGCTGGCCTGACTGGGACGAACCCACTGCATGGCGCCGTCTGTGCCACGCACCTGCACCTCGACTGAAGCGCTGTCTTGCACCAGCTTTGACCGTGATACCGGCACCTGCACCACAACCCGCAGCGGCAGGGGCGCGTACAGCGTCAACACCGGCTTGCCAGGAAAAGCCAGGTCACCCGCCTCGGCGAGCGTTTGCAATACAAAGGCATCAAACGGTGCGGTGACACGGGTAAAACCCTGCGACAGCCCGGACTGCTTTTCACCAGCGCTGGCCTGGTCGCGGCCGGCCTGCGCTGACTTGAGTTGTGCGTCAGCCGTGTCCATGGCCGCTTTGCTGACAAAGCCCTGCGCCAGCAGCTCCCGGGTGCGGTCAAAATTGGCTTGCGCGTTGCGCAACTCGGCCTGCGCCTGCGCCGCTTGGGCGCGGCTGAGTTGCACGCCGGTTTGCGTTTCACGGTCATCAATGGTGGCCAGCAACTGACCGGCGCGCACCGCATCACCAGCCTTGACCGCCAGCGTGACAATGCGCCCCGAGGCCTGCGCCGACACGGTGCTTTGCTTGACCGGCTGCACCACGCCATCAAGCTCAAAGCCGCTGCCCACGGCCTTGCGCTGCACCGCAGCCACGGCGACCTCGGGCGGCGTTTGCGCAGCCACTGACAGCGCAGCCAGTGACATGATGGCAAGCAACGTTCGGCCCACCCGAGCGGATCGAAGCAGTGAGCGCAATAAAAAAGACGCAGACATGGCAATTCCTCAAAAATACTATCCCGAGTATATTTAAAATACCCCCTCCAGTACATGAGAATTCGCAATAAACCATAAAAAAACCCCGGAAAGCCTGCGACTTTTCGGGGTTTTTTGAAGAAATTGCTTGGTCAGAACGGGATGTCGTCATCCATGTCGTCAAAGCCACTGGGCGGACGCGCTGCTGGAGCGGCCGCCGCAGGCGCGCGGGCAGCTGCCACCGCAGGACGAGGCGCTGCGGCTGCCGGACGAGCGTAACCGCCGCCATCGTCGCCATGGCTGGGTTCGCCCATACCTTGGCGGCTACCCAGCATTTGCATCTGGTCGGCGCGGATTTCGGTGGTGTATTTCTCAATGCCGTCCTTGTCGGTCCATTTGCGCGTGCGCAAGCTGCCTTCAACATAAATCTGGGCACCCTTGCGCAGGTATTGCTCGACAATTTCGGCCAAGCGGCCATTGAAAACAATGCGGTGCCATTCAGTGGCTTCGCGCATTTCGTTGGTTTGCTTGTCTTTCCACTTGTCGGTGGTGGCAATGGTGACATTGGCCACGCGGTCGCCATTGGGAAAAGTGCGCACCTCGGGATCGCGTCCGAGGTTGCCGACAAGAATTACTTTATTGACTGAGGCCATGCCTGCTCCTTTGAATACTTCAGTTTAGCCGGGTTTCAGTGGCCACGCCCAAGCGGCGCCTGCATTGGCCAGGCCACCACCAGCCAGACCAGCATCAAACCGGCGCACGTCGCATAAAGGGTACCGGCGCCGCCGTGCTTCATAAGCCAGCCGCCGCCCATGCCGCCGACAAAAAAGCCCAGCGACTGCAGCGTGTTATAGACCCCGATGGCCGCGCCACGGCTGGCCGGCGGCGCCACGCGCGACACAATGCTGGGCTGGCTGGCTTCGAGCACATTGAAGCCATAAAAGAACACAAACAGCAGCCCGCCCAGCAGCGCGATGCTTGGCGCGGCATCCACTTGCGCCCAGAGCCCGGCCTGCACCAGCGCGGTCAGGCCAATCGATGTCAAGAACACGGCGCGCAAGTAGCCGCGCTTTTCCAACTGGAACAGGCTGCCGCCCATCACCACGAACGAGCCCAGCACCGCAGGCAGATACACCTGCCAGTGGTGGTCACGCGCCAGACCGGCCTCAACCAGCATAGTCGGCAGCGCCAGCCACATGGCCAGTTGCACCGCGTGCAACACGAACACACCAAAATTCAACCTGAGCAGCGCCGCCGACTTCAGCACATCGGCCAGCTTGCCGCGCGGCTGGTCCTTGTGCTGCAAGGGTTCGGCCGGCACCCACCAGAGCACCGCCGCCACGCCCAGCAGCGCCAGCACACCAGTCAAAACAAAAATGCCCACCAGACCGATCCAGCCCGCCAGGATGGGCGCCGCCACCAAAGACACCGCAAACATCAAGCCGATGCTGACGCCCACCAGCGCCATCGATTTGGT